>Ga0208490_100232_pt1 | contig 44967 bp, 38 predicted proteins | sample SubbioAug_CSWold_FD_184818 | JGI IMG/M metagenome (GOLD analysis project Ga0208490, IMG submission 184818) | Serpentinite rock and fluid subsurface biosphere microbial communities from McLaughlin Reserve, California, USA - CR11Aug_CSWold (SPAdes) | ecosystem: Environmental > Terrestrial > Deep...
CCTGCCGGTGTTCAGCAATCTCAACGGCGGCGGCACCTTCGTCGAGGGCGGGGCGGCGATCGCGATCGATACGGACGTCTCCGTGTCGGACGTCGAACTCAGCGCACTGAACGGCGGAGCCGGCAACTTCTCCGGCGCATCGCTGACCATCCTGCGCCAGGGCGGCGCGGTCGCGCAGGACGTGTTCACCGTCGCGAGCGGCGGCTCGCTGAGCGTCGCGGGCGGGAACATATCGAGCGGCGGCTTCGTGATCGCGACGTTGAACACCGGCACACCGGGGCAGATTGTCATCACTTTCGCCAACAACGGAACCATCCCGACGACGGCGCTCGTCAACGAGGTGATGCGCGCGATCACCTACGCCAACAGCAGCGACGATCCGCCCGCCAGCGTCACGCTCGACTGGAGCTTCTCCGACGGCAACGCCGGCAACGCGCAGGGTACGGGCGCAAATCCGGGCATCGTCGTGGGATCGGCAGTGATCACGATCACCCCCGTCAACGACGCGCCGACTCTCGCGGCGACAGGGGCGAACCCGAATTACGTCGAAGGCGCAGCGGCAGCGACCCTGTTCACGGGCGTGACGGTCTCGACAGTCGAAGCCGGGCAGACGATCACCGGGCTCACCCTCATCGTGACCAACGTCAGCAACGGTGCAGCCGAGATCCTGCGCATCGGCGGGATCGATGTGTCGCTGACGAACGGCAACAGCGTCGCGGTCTCGGGCGGAACCGCAGGCATCTCCGTCACCGGTTCGACCGCGACCGTCACCCTCACGGGAACGAGCCTCACCAGCGCGCAGGCCCAGACCCTCGTCGAAGGCCTCGGCTATCGCAACGCCAGCGACAACCCGGCCACCGCCGCAAACCGCGTGGTCACGCTGACCTCACTGACCGACAGCGGCGGCACGGCGGGCGGCGGGGCCGACACGACGGCCCTCGCGATCGCTTCGACGGTCACGCTCACGGCGGTGAATGACGCGCCGGTGATTGCCGGGCTCGCCGGCGATACCGTGCAGACGGTTGCGGGCGGCAGTCCAGCCTTCATCGACCTCGGCCAGAACGCCGTCGTAAGCGACGTGGATTCGCCGTATTTCGCTGGTGGCTCGCTGACGATCGCCCAGACCGGCGGCACGACCAACGGCTCGTTCTCCCTCAGCGGCACGGTCTCGACCTCCGGCGGCGACGGGACGATCGCGGCAGGGCAGAACATCGTCGTCGATGGCGTGGTCATCGGGACGGTCGATGCGGTGCTCGACGGCCAGGGCGGGAACAACCTGACGATCACGCTCAACGCAGACGCCACCCCGGCCCGCGTTACACTGCTCGTACGCGACATCCTCTACGGAGCCGGCAGCATCGGTTCGCGCACCTTCGCGATGACGATCTCGGATGGGGCCGATGCCAGCGCGGCGGCGAACTTCACCGTCGAAGTGACGCCCAACCCGCCCGTCATCACCGGCCTCGGCGGCGATGCCGTCACCTATCAGGAAGGAGCCGCGCCGACGCTCCTCGATCTCGGCGGGAACGCAACAGTGACCGATCCCGATTCCGCCAATTTCGACGGCGGGGAGCTTCGGGTCGCGATCACGGCCGGTGCGGTGCCGACGCAGGATGTGCTCTCGGTCGTCGCAGGCGGTGCGGTCACCCTCGCGGGCGCGACCGTGTCCGTCGGCGGCGTCGCGATCGGCACCCTCTCGGGCGGGACGAACGGCAACGACCTCGTCGTCACGCTCAACAGTGATGCGACGCTCGCGCGCACGGGCGAACTCCTGCGGGCGATCGCATACGCCAACAGCAACAACGACGATCCGACGGCGGGCGTGCGCACGGTCACCGTCACGATCCGCGACGCGGCTGCGGGCCCCGGCTCGGCGATCAGCGCGCCGGTGACCGTCAGCGTCACGGTCGAGGCGGTGAACGACGCGCCGACCCTGACCGTGCTGGGTGCGATCGCCGGCACGGAAGACCAGGCTCTCGCGATCACCGGGATCAGCATGGCCGATGTCGATGCCGGCAATGCCGTCGTCACCCTCTCGTTCTCCGTGGCACCGGGCAATGGCGTCATCGCCGCCGCCAGCGGTGCGGGCGTGACCGTCACGGGATCGGCCACGAACGCGCTGACCCTGAGCGGCACGATCGCCAGCATCAACGCCTTCGTCGCGGCCTCCAACGTGGTCTTCTCGCCGGCACTCAACCTCAACGGCGCGATCACCTTGACCGTACTCGCCAACGACGGTGGCGCGAGCGGCAGCGGCGGCGCGCTGACGGCGACCGAGACAGTCACGCTCAACATGGCGGCCGTGAACGACGCGCCCGTCATCACGGTGCCGGCGGCGGTCGGCGTGACCGAGGATGTGGCGAGCCCGATCACCGGGATCACCTTTGCGGATGTGGATGCGGCCGGCGCGAGCGTCGTCGTGACCTTCTCGGTGCCATCCGGCACCCTCGCGGCAAGCGCCGCCGGCGGCGTCGCGGTTGCGGGATCGGGCACCGGCGTGCTCACGCTGACCGGCTCCATCGCGGCGATCAACGCATTCGTTGCAGCCTCCGGGGTCACCTTCACGACGTTGGCGAATGCGACGGCCGACGTGACACTCACCGTCACAATCGACGATCAGGGAAATACGGGCAGCGGCGGCGCGCTGACGGACACCCGGCTCGTCACGCTCGCCGTCACGGCCGTGAACGACGCGCCGGTGCTGAGCCTGCCGGCGACGGTGCAGGTCGTCGAGGACATCCCCTCTCCGGTGACGGGAATCACTGTTTCGGATGTCGATGCGGGCGCGAACCAGATCCAGCTGCGCTTTCTCTCGCCGTCGGGGACGATGTCGGCGGCCTCCGGGCTCGGCGTGACCGTGGCGGGATCCGGCTCGGCCGCGCTTGCGCTCACCGGCACGCTCGCCGATCTCAACGCCTTCATCGCGGCGGAACGCATCTTCTTCACGACGGCCCCCGACGCGACGGCGCCCGTTGTGCTTACCGTTGAAGCCAACGATCTCGGCAATACCGGGACGGGCGGGGCGCAGATCGTATCCTCGTCGCTGACCATCCTCGTGACCCCGGTCAACGATGCGCCGCGGCTCGCCAACCCGATTGCGGGTCAAGCCGCGCTTGTCGGCGCTCCCTTCGCCTTCGCGATTCCCGGCAACACCTTCTTCGACCCCGATGTCGGGGATGTGATTACTCTCAGTGTCACCCGCGACGACGGATCGCCGCTACCGTCGTGGCTGAGCTTCAATCCGGCGACCGCCAGCTTCTCCGGCACGCCGCCCGCAGATTTTGCAGCGACGGCGACCGAGTTGCGCATGATGGTAAGAGCGACGGATCTCGATGGCGAATTCGTCACGACGACCTTCGTACTCACGGTTACGCCCGACGACAGTACCGGCGATGTCGGCTTCCGCCTGCTCGACACATCGTCCGCAACAAGCGAGCGGGAGGAGTCTCGACCGGCCCTCGTCGAGGACAAGGATCCCATCCTGACGGGCGACGCTCTGCGCCTTCTCTTCGAGAACACCGGCAGCGGGACCAATATCGCACAGGTGTTCCAGGGCAAGAACGACCTGAGCCAGGGCAGCGGCTTCGTGCCGGACGATCAGGATGCGGACGCGTCGGAATCCGACGAACCGATGCTGATCTTCCGGGATGGAAACTGGTTCATCATCGACCCTGCCGCGGATGGCGGCATGCGCCTCTTCACTCCGGCAGCCCAATCCGACGAGACGGGGCCCGACAACCCGAATACCGAAGACCCTGATCAAGATGGCGGCGGGGAAGAGGGGCCGGCGGGCGCGCAAGCTTTCAGCCGCCAGCTCATCGAAACCGCAGACGCATTCGACCGACGCGCAGCAGCGCTCGACCTAGCCCTCTTCAGCCATGGCCAGAACGTTTGATGATGAAGAATCCCGAAGGTATCAAGCTCATGAAGTCGAATGATCAGGTCGCGCGCTCACGCTTGCGTGCAGCACGAAGCGTCTCGGTGGCGGCACTCTGCGCCGTCGGTCTCTCCGCCTGCATCGTCTCCCCCAAGCCGTTTTCGGCCCAGGACACGCAGATGCGGATCGCGATGGATCTGTCGGCGATGTTCGCCGATCAGGAGCCGCTGACCAAGCCGCTGACGGTGCATGAGGCCATGGCGCGGGCAGTCGCCTACAATCTCGAGGCAAGGCTGCGTGTCATGGAGCACGCGCTTTCCCAGCGCCAGATCGATTCCGCCAGCATGGAGATGCTCCCGCGCATGGCGGCGGATGCGGGCTATGTCGGCCGAGACAATGTCAGCGCCGCCAGCAGCGAGAGCCTGATCACGCGCCGTCAATCGCTCGAACCCTCGACCTCGCAGGAACGCAACAGACGCGTCGCCGATCTCAACGTGGTCTGGAACGTGCTCGATTTCGGCGTCAGCTGGATCGGGGCCGAGCAGCAGGCGGATCGCTCGCTGATCGCGGAAGAGCGTCGCCGCAAGGTGATCCACAACATCATCCAGGATGTCCGCTCCGCGTACTGGCGCGCCGCGGCCGCCGAGCGCCTGCTCGGGCGGATCGATCGCCTGATGGGACGCATCCGCCAGGCCGAAGCGGCGAGCGCCGAAATGGGGCAGGGGGGTATGGGTGATCCGCTGGAGGCGCTGACCTATCGCCGCGCCCTCGTCGATTCCCTGCGGCAGCTCGAAACCCAGCGCAAGGAGCTCGCGCTGGCGAGTGCGGAGCTCTCGGCGCTGATCAACCTTCCTCCGGGTTCGACGCTGAAGCTCGCGCCCGCAGGCGCGCCGCTTCGCGCCCGTCTCGCCTCCGAGCCGCAGCGCATGGAGGAGCTCGCGCTGACGCTCCGCCCCGAGCTGCGCGAAGAGGATTATCAGGTTCGGATCTCGTCACAGGAAGGACGCAAGGCGCTTCTGTCGCTGCTGCCGGGCCTCCAGCTCTCGGGCGGCGCTCACGCGGACAGCAACAGCTTCCTCGTCAACAACAACTGGGCCGATTACGGCCTGAAGGTCACGTGGAACCTGCTGCGGCTGTTCTCCGGCCCCGCAGTCGTCGCCGCAGCTGAGGCGGGCGAGGACGTGGCGGTTGCGCGTCGTCGGGCGTTGACGATGGCGGTGCTCGCGCAGGTGCATGTGGCGCGGGCCGACTATGCCGATGCCCACCGGCAATACCGTCATGCCGTCGAACTCGATCGTCTCGATCGCGAGATCCTGGTGCAGTTGCGCAACCGCGAGACGACGGGCGCCGGCGGCGAACTCGCCACGATCCAGGCGGAACTCTCGGCGCTCCAGTCCGCCCTGCGGATGGATCTCGCCGCAGCCGATCTGCGCAACGCCTTCGGCCGGATCCACGTCACTGTGGGCGCAGATCCGCTCCCGCAGACGCTGGAGGGGACGGATATCGCAACCCTCGCCCGTGCTATGGCGGAGACGGAGGCTCGCTGGTCGCAGGGGGAGGTAACCCTTCCCGCGCAGGAGGTTGCCGAGGTCGCGCAGGGTCCGAAAAGCTGATCCTGAACGGGCGCTGGTTCAGCCGACCAGCGCCTCCACGATCACGACGATGGTCACGAAGAAGGCGATCGTCTTCATTGCGGCCACGAGCCGTATCGGCCATCGAGCGGCGGCCCCGTCCACAGTGGGCTTGGGCGAAACGTCGATCAGAAGCCGGTTGAACGGCGCAAAGGCCTTCTCGGGATAGGCGTGCGCTGGCTGGAAGAGGTCGACGTCGCGATAGCGCAGCAGCGTGACGAGGACGAGCCCGGCGGCAAACCCGCCGATATGCGCCCACCAGGCGACGAGCACCTCCTCTTCGCCCGGAAAGAGCGCCATCACGATGTCGGTCGCGATGTTGAGGCCCACGAACAGGCTGGCGGGCACGAGGATCGGAAAGCGGAAGGCGATGAGCACGAGCACCCGCGCGCGCGGGTGCAGGAGCAGATAGGCTCCCATGATGCCCGCCACAGCACCGCTCGCGCCGATCACCGGGACGGCCTGGTTGGCGGAGAACAAAGTCTCCGCGAGTGCGCCCGACACGCCGCAGAGCACGAAGAACAGCGCGTAGCGCCAGTGCCCCATCGAATCCTCGATATTGTCGCCGAAGACCCAGAGGACGAGCATGTTGCCGAGCAGGTGGAAGAGATCCCCGTGAAGGAAGATGTAGGTGACGAGCCGTGCCTGCGGGGGGACATCGCCGAGATCGTAGCCGATGGGCTCGAAGCCTGAGAGCTGCGCGGGTACGAAGCCGAAGTCGATGTAGTCCGGGTCGATCAGGAAGACGAGAAAGCACGTCGCGATGATCGTGTAGTTGACCCAGGCGCGCCCGATGTGCCGAATCGGATTGCTGTCTGCGAGTACCAGCATGAAGTTGCCCTCGGCGCGATTGTCATTCGCTCTCATTCCACGCGACAAACGCCTTGTCGAGGTGGAGGCGCGCTGTGATCGCGCTGATTTTGCTGGTCATGGTCTGCAATAGATGAAAAACCTTGCCGGATCGCAGCAGCAAGCAAGGCCCGATGTCGAAATCCCCCGCTTCCGCCGCCGCCCGCCGTGTTCCCTATCCGACGCTGCGCGAGGCCTTCATCGTCTGGGCACGCATCGCGGCACTGAGCTTCGGCGGCCCCGCCGGGCAGATTGCGCTGATGCATCGCATTCTCGTCGAGGAGAAGCGCTGGATCGGCGAGCGGCGTTTTCTGCACGCGCTGAATTTCTGCATGCTGCTCCCCGGCCCGGAGGCGCAGCAGCTTTGCATCTATATCGGCTGGCTGCTCCACCGCACCTTGGGCGGCATCATCGCCGGCGTGCTCTTCGTGCTGCCCGGGCTGGTGGCGATCATGGCGCTGAGCTGGCTTTACGCGCTCTACGGCAATGTCGGACTGGTCGAGGCATTGTTTTTCGGCCTGAAGGCAGCCGTGCTCGCCATCGTGCTGCAGGCGCTCGTGCGCATCGGTAGTCGGGCGCTGCGCAACGGCCCGATGCGGCTTCTGGCGGTCGCCTCCTTCGTCGCGATCTTCTTCTTCGACATTCCCTTCCCCTTCATCATCGCTGCGGCGGGGGCGATCGGCTACTTCTCCGCACGCGCGGGCTCGACGATTTTCGATGCGGGAAACGGCCATGGAGCGGGCGGCGCGAAGCAGGTCGATGACGTCGACACGGCACTCGGCGAGGGCCTGCCGGACCACGCCAGACCCGACCGGGCGCACGCGCTGCGCATGGGGGCGATCCTGCTCTTCGTCTGGCTCGCGCCGACGCTCCTCCTCGTCGCGACGCTCGGCGGCGGACACGTCTTCAGCGAGATCGCCGTCTTCTTCTCGACGATGGCCGTCGTCACCTTCGGCGGAGCCTACGCGGTTCTGGCCTACGTGGCGCAGGAGGCCGTCGGCACCTATGGCTGGCTCGCGCCCGGCGAGATGCTCGACGGGCTCGGCATGGCGGAAACGACGCCGGGACCCTTGATCATGGTCACGCAGTTCGTCGGCTTCATGGGCGCTTTCCGCGACGCCGGCACGCTCTCGCCGCTGATGGCGGGGACGCTCGGGGGGCTGCTCACCACCTGGGTAACGTTCGCGCCGTGCTTTCTCTGGATCTTCCTCGGCGCGCCCTATGTCGAGCGCCTGCGCGAGAACCGCGCACTCTCGGCGGCGTTGGCGGCGATTACCGCGGCTGTCGTTGGCGTGATCATGAACCTCGCCTTGTGGTTCGCGCTGCACGTGATCTTCCGCGAGGTCTTCGTCTTCGAGGGATACGGCCTGCGCGTAGACGTCCCCGTCCTCGCCTCCATCGATATCGCGGCGGCGCTGCTGACCCTTGCAGCCATCATCGCGATCTTCAAGTTGAAGGCCGGCGTCATGACGACGCTTGCGGGCTGCGCGGCGGTGGGCATTGCGCTGCGCTACACGATCGGGCTGTGAAAAACGCGCGTCAGATCATCCTGCGCGGGATCGACCATGAGAGCGCTGCACCGATGGCCGAAAAGCCGAAGATGACGAGGAAGACGCTCTCGAACCCCGTCGCCACGGCTTGCCTGATCTCGGCCTCGGCGGAGGGGCTCAGCCCGGCAAGTGCTGTCGCGCTCCCCTGAAGCACGGCTTCGAGGGGCCCTGCGACCTGCACGCCCGTGGCAGCGACTGCCGAAAACAGCACCGCGCCGACGATTGCCGTCCCCAGAGCCGCCCCGAGCGAGCGGGAGACGGCGACGGAGGCAGCGGCCGCGCCGAGAAGCTTCGTTCCGGCCTCCGATTGTACGGTCACCTGAACGACGCCCATCACCGTGCCGAGGAAGATCGAGAGCAGGCCGAGATACCAGGAGAGTTGCACGGCGCTGAGCGACGAGCCGTAGACGCTGAGGACGAGCATCATCGCGCAGACGATCATCAGCCCGAAGGACGGGAAGATCGCCGTGCGCCCGGTGCGGCTGACGAACTGCCCGACGACGAACCCCCCGAAGCCGACACCCGCCGTCATCGGGATCATCAGAACACCGATCTCGGCGGCGGACGCCCCGTGGACCGCGCGCAGGTAGATGGGCACGAAGGCGATCAGCGAAACGAACAGCGCCCCATGCGCCATCGCCAGCGCATCCGCGCGCCAGATGCTGGGGTTCTGGAGGAGCGTGATCGGGAGCAACGGCTGCGGGGTGCTCTTCTCGCGAAAATACAGCAGCGTCAGCGAGACGATCGCCGTCGTGCCGAGCGCCACGGAGAGGCCGATATTGGCGGCTCCCGTCCCGCGCAGCGCCTCGACGAGCACGAGGAGGCTCCAGATGAAGCTCGTGAAGAACAGCATACCCAGCCAGTCGAACTTGAACTTTTCCGGCGAGGGCGTGCCGCTGGGAAGGCGCAGCAGCAGAAGCACGGCGACGAGCCCGAGCGGGATGTTGACGAAGAAGATCGAGCGCCAGCCGAAGAACTCCGTCAGCACGCCGCCGATCACGGGGCCGATGGTGCTGGCGCAGACCGCGACGGCGGCGATGTAGCCCTGGTATTTTGCACGCTCGCGCGGTGCGACCGATTGGCCGATCAGGGCCTGCGAGAGCGAAATCAACCCACCGCCGCCGAGCCCCTGCAGCACGCGGGCTGCAACGAGCATCTCGATCGAGACTGCGAGCGCGCAGAGCAGGCTGCCGGTCATCGAGACGAAGAGCGAGACGATCAGGAGCCGCCGCCGCCCGAAGGCATCGCCGAGGCGGCCATAGACGGGGGCGGCGATGGCGTTGGCGATGAGATAGGCGACGACGACCCAGGCGATCCGCTCGACATTCCCCAGCGAGGCTGCGATCGCCGGAAGCGCCGTCGAGACGATCGTCTGATCCATGATGCCGAGGAACATCGGCAGCATGATCGAGGGAAACAGCGCGAAGAACGCGATTCTTCCTTCGACGGGTTTTGGTTGATCGGGGATCGACAAGGGTTGAATCTGCTGTGCGCGCCGAGGGCGGGGTGGATTGAAAGAGGCTAACGCATAACACGCGCGATCGGGGATGATTGCTGAGCAATGGGGGTTTCGCGAAAAAGCACGACGCTGATTTCATTGCCAGGTACCGATCAGCGGTGTTCGGGCGACATCCCAAAAGGCGTTGCGCTTATGCCGTATTGCTCTTTTCATGGCGCACTGCATTGTGCGCCCAAACGGAGCGGTGCCGCAGAACTTGCGCAATAACTCGCGAAGTCACGGTGCCCGGAGGAGAGACATGGACAATCGTTCGGAAATCTGGCGTCAGGTGGACGCCGCCAAGGACCGCCTGATCGCGCTCAGCGATCGCGTCTGGGCCATGCCCGAGGTCTGCTACACGGAAGCGCGCTCGTCGCTGGAGCACGAGGAAGAGCTGCGGCATCAGGGTTTTCGCGTGACGAAGCACCTCGCAGGCATCCCTACCGCCGTGATGGGCGAAGCGGGCGAGGGCGGGCCGGTCATCGCATTTCTCGGTGAATACGACGCGCTCCCGGGCCTCAGCCAGGAGGCCGGGATCGCCGAGCCGCGCCCGATCGAAGTTGGGGGGCATGGCCATGGTTGCGGCCACAACCTGCTCGGCTCCGCCGCGATGCTGGCAGCCGTCGCGCTCAAGGAATGGTTTGAGGAGAAGGGACTTCCCGGACGCGTGCGCTACTACGGCTGCCCGGCGGAAGAGGGCGGCGCGGCAAAGGCGTTCATGGTGCGGGCGGGCGCGTTCGATGACGTGGACGCCGCGATTACCTGGCACCCGCACAGCTTCTGGGAGGTCGCCCCGCCGCTCTCCCTCGCCAACACCCGGGCCGATTTCACCTTCACCGGACGCACCTCGCACGCCTCCGCCTCACCGCATCTGGGCCGCAGCGCGCTCGATGCCGTCGAGCTGATGAGCGTCGGCGTCAACTACATGCGCGAGCACATGCCGAGCGACGCGCGGGTTCACTACGCGCTGCTCGATACCGGCGGCATCGCACCGAACGTGGTGCAGGCGCATGCCCGCGTACGCTATTCGATACGCGCCTCCGATCTCCCGGGCATGCTGGAACTCGTCGAGCGCGTCCGCAAGATCGCTGAGGGCGCGGCCATGATGAGCGAGACGAAGGTCGAGATGAAGATCATCAGCGCCGTGTCGAACATCCTCGGCAACCGCCCCCTCGAGGAAACCATGCAGCGCGTCCTCGAAGACCTCGGCCCGCCGAATTTCGACGACGCCGACCGCGCCTTCGCTCGCCAGATCCAGAGCACGCTCACAGAACAGGACATTGCAGCCGCCTACAATGCGATCGGTCGCGAGCCGACGGATTCGCCGTTGTGCGACTTTACCGTCCCCCTCGATGCTCCGCGCAAGCCCATGATCGGCTCGACGGATGTGGGTGATGTGAGCTGGGCCGTGCCGACGGTGCAGGCGCATGCGCCTTCCATCGCGATCGGGACTCCGCTTCACACGTGGCAGGTCGTGGCGCAGGGGAAATCCCCGCATGCGCAGAAGGCGATGGTGCATGTCGCAAAGGCCATGGCCGCGACAGCCGTAGCGCTCCTCAGCGACAAGACGTTGCTGCAGGCGGCGAAGGACGACCACGCTGCCCGGACGCGTCGGACCCCCTACGTCTCGCCGATTCCGCCCGGCGTCGAGCCGCCGCTCGACATGTCCACCGCGTAACAAGCGGCTAATACTCGTGAGGCGTGACGGCCGGAAACACCTCGCCGCCACGCCCACCGTGCGATACTGACGATTGCGAACTGCCCCAGCCTTACGCTATCGCGAACACAAGCGGTTAAGATTGTACGGCTAAGCTCCCCTGAAGTTTAACGACGTCCGTGCCCGCCGTTTCAACCGATGCGGCGGCGCCGGCGTGCTGCGGGCCGATGCAAATGGCACCTGAATCGTTGATGCTGGTGGCCGCCAATGCCATCGTTCTTTTCGTTCTGGCCGGTGTATTTCTCACCGCCGGCAGCGGGCGTCGGGGCGAAAAATACTGGATGTCCTGGTGCGGCGGGAACGTTGCGCTGGGATTGGCGCTTGCGATCTTCATGTTTGCGCCGTCGTTGCCCGCAATCATCTTGATCATCCTGCCCAACTTCCTGCTCGTCGTCGGCTTCGGGCTGCGCTGGCGTGCTGCACGGCAATTCGGCCGCCGGTCGGCGTCCTCGTTGATCGCCTTCGCGCCGGCGATCCTGATCCTCGGCACTTCCCTCGTATCCGCCTTGTTCGGCTCCTATCGCGCGGTCTTCATCACCGCGAACGTCCTGCTCTTCATGCAGGCGGTTCTGATCGTCTACGAGTTCTGGCGCGATCGTGCGGACGCGCTGCCATCCACGTTCGGGCTCATCCTCGCCTATGGGCTCGTTGCTGCCTCGTTCGCGGCGCGAGCGCTGCAGGGGATATTCTTCGACGGCGGCATGCCGCTCCTCATGCCGGATGATCTGCGCGTGCAGATTCATCTCGCCGTAGCACTGGTTCATGGCACCGCAAGCGGCGCATTCGCTCTTTCGATCGCATATGAGCGCAACGCGCGGGAGCTTCGCAAAACTGCCATGTCCGATGAATTGACGGGGTTGCCAAACCGTCGGGCGTTCGTCGCTCGATTGCACGATGTGATCGACGCCCCAGGCGCGCCGGAATTCGCAGTCACCGTGTTCGATATCGATCATTTCAAGCAGATCAACGACGAATACGGGCATGGTGGCGGCGATGAAGCGCTTCGCGCCTGCGCCCGAACCTTCCTGGAGGCGTTGCCTCAGGGCTCCTTCTTCGCACGGATCGGGGGTGAGGAATTCGGCGCGATTCTCACGGGGCTCTCAGAGGAAGAGAGCGGCATGGTCGCCGACCGGCTGCGCCGCGCGATCAAGGCGGCGAACGTCCACTATGACGGCCGCGAAATTGCGCTGACCGTCAGCGCCGGCATCTGCCACAGCGCCAGTGTTCCGCGGAGCTTCGACGCCATGATGCGGGCCGCAGATGCGAGACTCTACGACGCCAAGAACGCCGGCCGCGACAGGGTCACCAGCCGCGCCGCTTAGGCGATGTCAGTCACTGCAAGCTGCCCGGAGGGGCGAGGACGCAGCCCCGCCCCGGGTGCTCGGCGCTCGCACTTTCAGCGCTCGTATTTCTCGACCACCTGCTCGATCGCGCCAAACACCGAATGGCCTTTCGCATCCTTCATCTCGATGCGAACCCTGTCTCCGAACTGCAGGAACGGCGTCTTCGCCGCCCCGTCGCGGATCGTCTCGACCGTGCGCAGTTCTGCGAGGCAGGAATAGCCGAGCCCGCCATCCTCGATCAATCGCCCGGGCCCGCCGTCGGCGTCCTTGTTCGAGACCGTGCCCGATCCGATGATCGAACCCGCCGCGAGGGGGCGGGTCCTTGCGGCGTGGGCGATGAGGGTGGGGAAGTCGAAGGTCATGTCGACGCCTGCATTGGGCTTGCCGAAGGGCTTGCCGTTGAGGATCGAATGCAGCGGCAGGTGCAGCTTGCCTCCGTCCCATGCGTCGCCGAGTTCGTCGGGCGTTACCGCAACCGGCGAGAATGCCGACGAGGGCTTGGCCTGAAAGAAGCCGAAGCCCTTGCCGAGTTCGCCGGGGATGAGATTTCGCAGCGAAACGTCGTTGACGAGCATGATGAGGCGGATCGCGGCGGCGGCCTCCTCGCGCGCCGCTCCCATCGGCACGTCGCCCACCACGACTGCCACCTCGCCCTCGAAATCGATGCCCCAAGCCTCGTCCGCCATGCGAATCGGATCGCGCGGGCCGATGAACGAATCGGATCCGCCCTGATACATCAGCGGATCGGTCCAGAAGCTCTCCGGCATCTCGGCCCCGCGCGCCTTGCGCACCAGTTCGACGTGGTTCACATAGGCCGAGCCGTCCGCCCACTGATAGGCGCGGGGGAGGGGGGAGTCGCAATCGTGTTCGTGGAACCGAAAACTCGGGACCGAGCCGGTTTCGAGCTGCCGCCCGAGATCCTCGAGATACGGACGGACACGGTCCCAGTCGTCGAGCGCTGCCTGCAGCGTGGGTACGATGACGAATGCGTCGGTGGCTTTCGTGAGATCGCGCGAGACGACGACGAGGCGTCCGTCGCGGCCGTGTTTCAACGATGCAATTTTCATGGCGCTCGGCTACTTTCTCGTGCTTGTTTAGGGCAGAACGTTCAATTGCAGGGAGGAGTACATCATGACGAAGACTGATCTCAAGAGAAGAAGCTTTTTGAAGGGCGCCGGCCTCGCCGCCGCCGGTGGTATCGCCACCACGAGTATCGCGATGCCGGCGATTGCGCAATCCGCCCCGGAAGTGAACTGGCGGATGGTGTCGAGCTTCCCGAAGTCCCTCGACACGATCTTCGGCACGGCGGAGACCTTCGCGCAATACGTCTCGGAGGCGACCGACGGCAAGTTCCAGATCCAGGTCTTCGGGCCGGGCGAAATCGTCGGCGGGCTGCAAGTGCTCGATGCCGTCTCGAACGGCACCGTCGAGGCGGGCCATACGCCGACCTATTTCTACTACGGCCGCGAGCCCGCGCTCGGCTTCGGCACCGGCATTCCGTTCGGGCTGAACGCCCGCCAGCAGCATTCCTGGTGGCATTTCGGCGGCGGCAAGGAAATTACCAACGAAGTGCTCGGCACCATGGGCTGCACCTCGCTCGCCTGCGGCAATTCCGGCGCACAGATGGGTGGCTTCTTCCGCAAGGAGATCAACAGCGTCGAGGATCTCGATGGCCTGAAGTTCCGCATCGGCGGGATCGGCGGCCAGGTGCTCTCGCGCCTCGGCGTGGTGCCGCAGCAGATCGCTCCGGCGGACATCTACCCGGCACTCGAGCGCGGCACGATCGACGCGGTGGAGTTCGTCGGCCCCTATGACGACGAGAAGCTCGGCTTCCACAAGGTCGCGAAATACTACTACGCCCCCGGATTCTGGGAGGGCGGCGCGATGCTTCACGCGATCATCAACGAAGAGAAGATGAACGAGCTGCCGGAAGTCTACCGCCACGTGCTGTTCCAGGCGGCGGAGAGCGCCAACAACTGGATGCTCGCCAAGTACGATTCGGTGAACGCACCCGCCTTGCGCCGCCTCGTCGCGGGCGGCGCCGAGCTGCGCTATTTCCCGCAGCCGGTGATGGAAGCCGCGTTGAAGGTGGCAAACCAGTATTACGACGAGATGTCGGAGGAGAACGAGTTCTTCCGCCGCGCCTACGAGTCGATGCGCAACTACCGCAACGACGCGCTGCTCTGGTGGCCCGTCTGCGAACTGGCCTACGACAACTTCATGGCCCGCACGCGCGGCCGTTCCTGACGTGGAAGTCCACCCGCCGGAGGTTTTCCGGCGGGTGGAACTGAAGGGAGGACGGCGCGCCCGCCCAGCTCCTCCATGCAACTCAACCCCCTGGGGTGTCATCCCCGGCCGGAGCCGCTTGCGGCGGAGGGGAAGGGGATCCAGCCGTGAGGTTCATGCAGCGTGGCTTTTACGGCATGGAGTGCTTCATCGACCGTCACAGCTGGATCCCCTTCCCGGCGCTACGCGCCGCCGGGGATGACACGACCGTTGGTGCGGGATGGTTTCCTCCGCATGGAACCGCGTCCCTGTCCCCGCCGTTGCCGAAGCGTTGCAATGTGGTGGGACGTTTCATGACCTTTTCGATCATCGCGCGCTGCGAGCGCTCCGGGCAGTTCGGCGTCGCTGCGGTAACGGCCCTTCCCGCCGTCGGCAAGCTCGTGACGCATGCGCATCCGGGCGCGGGGGCGGTGGCGACGCAGGCGCGGCTCAACCCGTATCTCGGAATCGACGGCGTGGCGCTGCTGCGCGAGGGGCTGAGCGCGGACGAGGTGCGGCGGCGGCTGGTCGAGGCGGATCCGCGGATCGAGGCACGGCAGTTTTCCGTCATCGATGCGCAGGGTCGCACTGCGCCGTTCACGGGCATCGAGTGTCTCGACTGGGCGGGGTCGCGCGAGGGCCCCGGCTACAGCATCCAGGGCAATCGGCTGGCGGGCGAACATGTCATCGACGCCATCGCCGGAGCCTTCGACGAGGACTCGTCGCTCGCTCTGGCCGAGCGCCTGATCAATGCCCTCGAAGCGGGCGCGAAGGCGGGGGGCGACACGAAAGGCGCGCGCTCCTCGACGATCTACATCGTTGCCAACGAAGAGTATCCCTTGTGGGACATCCGCGTGGACGAGCACGAAAAGCCCATCGAGGAATTGCGCCGGCTTCACGGAATATTCGGTCGCGAGCTGCTGCCCGAGATCTGCCGCATGCCGAGCCGCGCCAATCCCGGCGGCAGCAACAAGGAGGACTTCGTCTGATTCAGGCCGCGATGAACGGAGCGATGGTCACGCCCGCCCCCTCCAGTGCGTCGCGAACGGCGCGGGCCATGGCGACTGCTGCCGGGTTGTCTCCGTGGACGCAGATCGTGTCGATCTCGACGGGAATGGTCTTCCCACTCACCGTCGTGATCCTGCGATCCTCGACCATCCGCACCACGCGCTCGGCGGCGTAGGCCGCGTCGTGGATGACGGCACCCGCGACCTTGCGGCTGGTGAGATTGCCGCCGTCGTCGTAGGTGCGGTCCGCGAAGACTTCGCGGGCGACGGCGAGGCCGAGGGCGTTTGCGGCGCGCTCCGTCGCCTGGCCGGGCATCACCATGTAGACGAGATCGCGATCGACGCCCTTGATCGCGCGGCCGATGGCCATGGCGACGTCGTCGTCGTCGTTCGACATGTTGCCCAGCGCTCCGTGCGGCTTCACATGCGTGACCTTGTGACTAGCCAGCGCGGCGCAGGCCTGGAGTGCACCGACCTGATAGGCGACCTGCTTCTCGAGTTCGGACATCGTGTGCCCCTTGATGACCCGGCGTCCGAAACCCCAGAGGTCGTTGAATCCCGGATGCGCGCCGATCGCCACTCCCCTGGCTTTCGCGAGGGCGGCGGTGTCGTGCATGATGATCGGGTCGCCCGCATGCCAGCCGCAGGCGACGTTGGCGGAGGTGACGATGCCGAGCATCGCCGCATCGTCGCCCATTTCCCAGGGACCGAATCCTTCGCCCATGTCGCTGTTCAGATCGACCCGCATCAGGCGGCTCCCTCGCTTGCATCCATCGCGGCGCTAACCCAGCCACCCACGAGGTTGAGCGAGAGAAGCCGCTCGCTGCTCAGGTCGATGGTTCCAGCGACCCGCAGGTTATCACGCAGGGCTGCGAGGCGCTTTGCGTGCGAACGCACTGCAGCTATCGCATCCTGCACAGAGACCGCGCGAAAGGAGACTTGCGAGCCGGGGCGCATCTGCGCGAAGCGGGCGAGATCGGCGGAGATGATCGTCGCGATTTTCGGGTAGCCGCCGGTGGTCTGGCGGTCGGCCATGAGCACGATCGGCTCGCCGGAGCCCGGCACCTGGATCGCGCCGGTGACGATCCCGTCGGAGACGATGTTGAAACCGTCCGCATGCGCGATCTTCGGGCCGCTCAGGCGGTACCCCATGCGGTCGGCCTGCTGGCTGACGGTGTAGGTGGATGCGAGGAAGGTCTCGACCCCCTCAGCCGTGAAGTGATCGTCTTGCGGGCCGAGCACGACGCGGATCGGGCCGCTTTCGAGCAACGGCGGGTCGATCAGGGCGATGTCGTCGCCATCCACGGCGTCGCGCCGCAGCGGCAGCGTGTTGCCGGCCCTCAGGCCGCGCCCCTGATAGCCGCCGATGCCGGCGCGCATGTGAAGCGACCGGCTTCCGAGCTGCGGGGCAATGTCGAGACCGCCGGCGATGGCGAGGACCGTGAACATCCCCGAGCGCGTGGGGCCGACGCTGAAGCCGTCGCCCGCGCGCAGCGTCACGCTGGTGAAGGGGGCGACTGGTTGACCGTCCACGCTCAGCACCGCTTCCGCCCCCACCAGCGCGATGCGGATCTCGCCGGATGCCACGCGGAACCTGCCGCCGATGCCGGCGAACTCGATTGCCGCCTCGCCCGGCTCGTTGCCCACGAGCAGGTTTGCGACAGCAAGCGAATCCCGGTCCATCGCGCCGGCCGGGCCGACGCCGAAGCGCTGCAGGCCGTAGCGCCCGGCATCCTGGATGGTCGTTGCTGCGCCGCAGTCGAGGATCTCGATTTCAGCCACCGGACACCTCCTGCGCAACCCATTCGCCCGCCGCCGCTGCCTTGTCGAGGGCGTCCCAGCGCTCGGCGGGGAGGGGCTCGAAGACGACTTCGTCGCCTGCATCGATCAGGAAGACCCTTTCGCGCGAGGGCATGAAGGGCCGCATCGGAGTTCGCCCGAGCAGGTGCCATCCCGATGGCGCTTCCAGGGAGGCGATGTTTGCCTGGATGCCGCCGATGGCAATGCTTCCCGCCGGCGTTACCGCTCGGGGATCGGTGCGTCGCGGCGTCGCGATCGAGGGATCGAGGCCCGCGAGATAGCAGAAGCCGGGGAGAAAGCCGAGCATCGCTACCGTGTAGACGGCCTCCGAATGTCGCTTGATGAGTTCGTTCACGGAAATCGCGTGGCGTGCCGCGACGTCCTCCAGATCGATGCCGTATTCCCCGCCATAGACCACGGGCACTTTCCAGCGGCGGCGTGCGCCGGTGCGCGATTCGAGCGTTGCGAGAAGGGCGCGGATCGGCGCTTCGATTTCCTCCGGCGTCGTCGTCAGCGGATCGAACTGGATGAGGAGAGAGCGGTATGTCGGGACGGTTTCGACAATTCCCGGAACGGACGCATCGCGCAAGGCAGCGTCCAGGCCGAGCGCGAGGGCGTTTAGCTCCGGCGAGATTTCGCGACCGAACTCGACGGTGACTGCGGTATCGCCGCAGGCGAGGAAGCGTGGCGATGGCAGGCTCAAGCCGTTGTCTCCTCATTCGATCCCGACGATACCGATTGCAGTCGGCTTTGCCAACAATAGCATTATGGCGATATTTTATCATCATTTTATCGATATACAAGAAATGAGTGCGGTATGCGGGTCCTGGAGGGAACGAGGTGGCAGCATGCTGGCGATCAGCGTTGTGCTCAAAGCGAACTTGCGGGGTCCCAGCCGTAGACCCAGCCATAGCGCTCGGTCATGCCCTGTGCGCCGAGGCGTCCCATGACGAGGTTGCGGCCCAGCGATACCAGCGCGCCCGCGTGATAGACCCCGCCGTTCTTGCGGGCCGCCTGCTGCAAGGCGCGGGCGCGGGGGAGGCGGATGCGGGCGTAGGATTGCAGAGCGTCCTGCGCCGGGCGGTCATGGGCGAGCGCGTTCGCGAGCCCGGCGGCGTCCTCTATCGCGAGCGCCGCGCCCTGCGCGAGGAACGGCAGCACGGGATGCGCCGCATCGCCGAGCAGCGCCACGCGCCCGCGCGCCATGGTCTTCGCGGGCAGATCGTAGAGCGACCACATCAGCCACTCGTCGGGGGCTTCGAGGAGAGCGCGCAGCTGTGGCGCGGCGCGGCCGAAATGCCCCAGAAGCTCGCTCCGGTCTCCCGGCTCAGCCCAGCCGGTGACGGGAGCGCCGCGCTTCTGGATCGCCACGATGTTGATGCGCTTGCCGCCGGCGATTGGGTAGTGCACCACATGCCCGCCGCTCCCGAGCCACAAACCCGTCTCGTCGCCTGCGAGCGCGGCGGGCGCCTCGCTGCGCGGGATCGTCGCCCGCCAGGCGACGTGGCCGTGAAAGCCGGGTTGGCGCAGATCGCCGATGAGAGGCCGCACTTTCGACCAGACGCCGTCGGCCCCGACGACGATCCCGCTCGCGAGTTCCTCCTGCGCTCCGCCGGCGCGATCAACGCTCAGCGAAACCCCGTCCGCATCCTGCGTGAGGCCACTCACGGCCCGACCCATCAGCAGGCGGATGCCGGGCTGTCCGCGCACGGCGTCGAGGAGGATGGTCTGCAGATCGGCACGGTGGATGACGTAATAGGGGGCCTTGTAGCGCTCGCGCATAAAGGATCCCAGCGCCACTTCGCCGATCTGCTGCCCTGAGCTGATGGAGCGCACCACGACCCGCGCCGGCTCGCTTGCCGCCCGGGCGATGGCGGGGGCGAGGCCGAGGGTTGCGAGAACGCGATTGGCGTTGGGAGAAAGCTGGAGCCCGGCGCCCACCTCGGTAAAGCCGGTGCGGCGCTCGATCAGCGTCACCTGCCGCCCGATGCGTGCGAGAGCGAGAGCCGCCGTCAACCCGCCGATACCGGCACCGACGACGGTCACGTCATGGCGTGACACTTCAGCGTGTACCAGAAGTGGGCAGATCTCTTGCGAGAAGGTCTTCGGGAAGCGTCTTGCCGCCGTCCCACAGGCATTCTGCGGGCTCGGCATTGCCTGCGCCGAGTTCCGGCTTGTAGCGATACAGCGTCGAGCAATAGGGGCAGATGGCTTCGTCGGCAGCACCCATGTCGATGAATTCGTGGGGGTGGTCGAAGGGGGGCTTTGCCCCGATGCACATGAATTCCTTCGAGCCCGTATGGATCACGCGCACGCCGGGTTCGTTGTGGAAATGAAGTACGGTGGTCTCAGCCATGTCTCGCCCGGTCTCGTTGTCTCGGTCATGATTTGCGCCGCACCATAATGCGAGTGATGCGGGGCCGCTAGTGCCGACGCGGATATTCTCGACGTCGCTCGCGTCAGGCGAAGGCGATCAGGCGAAGGCGGCGATAAGGCCTGTGGCGAGCACGAGGATCACCAGCGTCGTCGCGCTCACCGTCGCGATATGCCGCCAGCCGAGCGCGACGATGGCCTTCATCGAGGTTCCGAGCCCCAGCGCCGCTATGGCAATGAGGAGGCCCCAGGTCGAGGCGACGATCAGCGCCTCGCGCAGCGGCACGTAGACGGGGGCGATGGCGGGGATTTCGAGGGCGATGCTGTTGAGGATGCACAAGGCGAGGAAAACGATGGCGAAGACAGGCACCGGCACCTTCGCTGCACCCGTCTTTGCCGCTGTCGCGCTGGCGAAATACCAGCCGACCGCGAGGACCACCGGGAGCAGGAGGAATACCCGAAACAGCTTCACGATGACGGCCGTATTGCCGGCTTCCTCCGAGACCGCGTAGCCCGCGCCCACCACCTGCGCCACGTCGTGGATCGTCGCGCCGAGCATGATGCCCGTCAGGCGATCGTCGAAGCCGAGCCAGAAGCAGATCGCAGGATAGGCCACCATCGCGACGGTGGAGAGCGCGTTCACCGCCACGACCACGAAGATGATGTCGGCTTCCTTGCCCTTGTATTGGGGGAGAACTGTCGCTGTCGCGAGCGTAGCGGACGCCCCGCACACGGCGGTCGCAGCACCGGCAAGCGCACCATATCCGGCGTTCTGTCCGAACAATCTGGCGAGGAGGAACCCCGAGACGATCGTCAAGGTCATCGATATGATGACGATCAGCGCGGTCGCGACGCCGAGCTCGATGATGTCGCCGAGCGCGATGCGAAAGCCGAGGAGGGCTACCGCGATGCGCAGGAGGTTCTTCACGGCATAGGTGAGGCCCGGCTGGAAGATCGGTCTCGCTGCCAGCGGATTGAGGGCGATCCCGATGAGGAGCGCGATGACCATGGCGGGGATGGCGAAGACGGTCGCCACGACCGGGGCGAGCAGCACAGCCGCGACGGCCACCAGCACGGACAGGGCGAGGCCCGGGCCGCAGCGCGCGACGAAATCCCGGCCGTTCGCTAATCCACGTGCGCCAATTCCGCTCATTGAAAATGTCGGCAGTCGTCGAGGAACGTGAGCATGTCGCTACAGAACAGCATGACGCGCGAGCGTCAATCGCCCTCCGCCGACGCTTCCGCAGATGACGGTTTGGGGTTACTCCACGGAGTAACCCGGCTCAGACGAAACCAAGCCACGAGGCGAAGGCGGCGAGCCAGATCGAGCCGGCGAGAACCAAGGCGCAAAAGACGGCGGCCGAGCCCGCATCCTTGATCGCGCCGATCTGCGGATGGAACTCCGGCGTGACATGGTCCGCGAGGCGCTCGATGGCGGTGTTGAGCAGTTCGGTCATCAGAATGACGAGGATCGAGCCGATCATCGCCACGTACCAACCGGTGCTGGGTGCGATGAAGAAGCCGAGCACGAGACAGACGAGGAACAGGAACGATTCCTGCCGAAACGATTCTTCGTTGCGCAGTGCAAAGCGAAAACCGCTCAGCGAATTGATCGTCGCGCGCTTCAACCGACCCATGAGAGATCCTTCCGACGGCACTCTTTTCCCAGCGGACGCATATCACGTTGCGTCTGCAATTTGGACAACCGAGATTTCATCATGGTTACGACCCACCAAGACGCGTGGATCGCCACGGCGAAAAAGTGTGGCCGAGGAGCGTGATGTTATTGTGGCGGCGTCCCGTTCATTGAAAGCACCGCGCCCGCGAGATAGAGCGAGCCGCAGATGAGGATGCGCGGCGGCGTCTCCCAGTCGGAATCGTCGAGCGAGGCGATGGCGGTCTCGAACCCGGGCGCCGTCGAGGCGATGAGCCCGGCACGCGAGGCGATCTCGGCGACCTCCTCCGGCGGACGGCCCGCGACCTGTCCGGGAATGGGGACGGCGATCAGCTCCCGGGCGAGACCGGCGAAATTGCGCAGGAAGCCCTCGCCATCCTTGTTGCCGAGCAGGCCGGCGATCAGGATCAGGGGCGCGTCTGATTTCTCCGCAAGATCGGCCATGGCGGCGGCGAGGACGCGGCCGCCATCGGGATTGTGCCCGCCGTCGAGCCAAAGCTCCGCCCCCTCGGGCGCGAAGGCGGGAAGCACTCCGCGCGTCAGCCGCTGCAGACGCCCCGGCCACTCGGCGGTCAGCATCCCCTTCTCGAAGGGCGCCACGGGCAGGCGCGAGAAACCGGCGGCGCGCAGTGCGGCAATGGCGGTGCCGGCGTTGATCAACTGGTGAGAACCGGGGAGGCGGGGTAGGGGAAGATCCATCAGGGCGTCGCCGTCCTGGTAGACCAGCCTTCCGTTCTCCTCATGCGTCGAAAAATCCTGTCCGCCGATGAAGACGGGGTTTGCCCCGATCTCCTCGGCGCGCCGGCGCAGGACCTCGTCGGCCGCTTCGTAATCCTGCCGCGCGATGACGGCAGGGCAGCCCTTCTTGAAGATGCCCGCCTTCTCGAACGCGACCTTTTGAAGCGTGTCGCCCAGATACTCCGCATGATCGAGCCCGATCGAGGTGACCACGGCTGCGGCGGGCTCGGCGATGATGTTCGTCGCGTCGAACCGTCCGCCGAGGCCGACCTCGAGGAGCACCACGTCGGCGGGCTCCTGCGCGAAGAGGTAGATGGCGGCTGCGGTCGTGATCTCGAAGACGGTGATGGGCTGGCCCGCATTGACCTCCTCGCAGGCGCGCAATGCCGCGACGAGCTTCTCTTCATCCACGAACCGCCCGCCCTGCGGATGCCCGATGCGGATGCGCTCGTGGAAGCGCACGAGATGCGGCGAGGTATAGACGTGAACCGCCATGCCCGCCGCCTCGAGGATCGCGCGCATGAAGGCGATCGTCGAGCCCTTGCCGTTCGTCCCCGCCACGTGGATCACCGGGGGAAGGCGGTTCTCGGGGTGGCCGAGATCGGCGAGCAGCCGCTCGATCCGTCCCAGCGAGAGATCGATCGTCCTTGGGTGCAGGGCGAGAAAGCGCGCGATGAGCGCGTCGGAGGAGTTCATCGGATGCGTGCTCGATCAAGCGGTGGCTGGTTGCTTGTCGGCCGGCTCGGGGGTCGCATCGACCTGCTCCTGCTCGAGCTTATGCTCAACGGGAACCGGCTCGCGCTCGGCGGCCTCTACTGCCAGCGGCTCCTTCATGAAGATCTTCGCAAGGTTGACGATCGTCGCCTTCAGCTCGGGCCGCGAGACGACCATGTCGATCATGCCGTGGTCCTTGAGATACTCCGAGCGCTGGAAGCCCTCGGGCAGCTTCTCGCGGATCGTCTGCTCGATGACGCGGGGGCCGGCGAAGCCGATCAGCGCGCCCGGCTCGGCGATATGGACGTCGCCCAGCATCGCGTAGGACGCCGTGACGCCGCCCGTGGTCGGGTTGGTGATGACGACGATGTAGGGCAGGCGCGCTTCCTTCAGACGGCGCAGCGCTACGGTCGTGCGCGGCATCTGCATCAGCGAGAGAATGCCCTCCTGCATGCGCGCGCCGCCGGACGCAACGAAAAGTACGAGCGGCGTGCGGCGCTCGAGAGCGGTCTCCGCGCCCTTGATGATCGCCTCGCCCGCGGCCATGCCAAGCGAACCGCCCATGAAGCTGAAATCCTGGACCGTCACGGTCATCATCGTCCCGCCGACCTTGCCGACGGCGACGCGCACGGCATCCACCATGCCGGTCTTGGTGCGCGCATCCTTGAGGCGGTCGATGTAGCGCTTTTCGTCGCGGAATTTCAGCGGATCGACGGCGACGTCGGGGAGGGGGATGGTTTCCCAGGTGTCGTCGAACGTGATCTTGAGCCGGTCCGCCGAGCTGACCCGCAAATGATGGTTCGAGCCGGGAATGACCCAGAAATTGCCCTCAACCTCCTTGTGGAAGACCATCTGGCCCGTATCCGGGCACTTGATCCAGAGGTTCTCCGGCGTCTCGCGCTTGAACAGCGTCTTGATGCGCGGACGAACGACGTCTGAAATCCAGTTCATTTGCAATTCCCGAGGCAGATCACGTGAGGGCGCTTCAATAGAGCAATGCGAGCGATCTGCCAAACCCTGAACTCACAAATTGGCGCTTCGCCCCCGGATTGCAACGGATATCGCTAAATCAGCGTTCATGTCGTAACGTCGGCCTCGAGCGGCAGGGCCGCATGCGGAGTGCTTCATGTTCTGGTCCATCCCGATCGCCGTCATTGCCGGAACGGTCGTCAAGCTGCACGTGACTTTTCTTCTCTTCCTCGTCTGGATCGCCGGCGCGCAATGGCGGGTCGGAGGCTTCGAGGCGGCTCTCGTCAGCGTCACCTTCATCGTCCTGATCTTCGCCTGCGTACTCGCCCACGAATTCGGCCACATCTTCGCCGCGCGACGCTATGGCATTCGCACGCCGGAAGTGATCCTGTCGCCGATCGGGGGCATTGCCAATCTGGAGCGCATTCCGGAAAATCCCAAGCAGGAACTCGTGGTGGCGCTGGCCGGGCCGGCTGTGAACGTCGTCATTGCGAGCGTGCTGTTTCTCTTCATCTACGCCACGATCGATTTTGATGCGATCGATGGCGACGACCTGTTGCGGATCGACAATCCCGGCATGGGGCTTCTCGTGCGCGTCGCCGCCGTCAACGTGATTCTCGTGCTCTTCAACATGGTCCCCGCCTTTCCCATGGACGGCGGGCGGGTGCTGCGGGCGCTGCTCGCCATGCGCATGCCCCACCCGCAGGCGACGCGGATCGCCGGGCGGATCGGTCAGGCTGCCGCCTTCGGCTTCGCCATTCTCGGGCTGTTCTGGAATCCGATACTCATCCTGATCGCCGTCTTCGTCTATCTCGCCGCCTCCGCCGAGGTGCAGCAGACCGCGGTGAAGGACGTGGCGCACGGGATCAAGGTCCGCGACGCAATGGTGACCGTGATCGAGACGCTATCGCCGCATTCCACGCTCAACGATGCCGTCGACTGCCTCGTGCGCACGTCGCAGAAGGAGTTCCCCGTGGTCGATGCCGCCGGCTATCCGCACGGCCTCGTCACCCGCGATGTCCTGATCCCCGCGCTGCGCGAGGGCGGGCCGGGGACGCCGGTCAGCACGATCATGATCCGCGAAGTCCCCACGATCGGCGATGCCGTTGCACTCGACGAGGCCATGCAGATGCTCGGCTCCACACGCTCGCCGGCGCTCTTCGTGCTCGACCGGGGAGGGCATCTCGTCGGACTGCTCACGCCGGAGAATATCGGCGAGATGGTCATGGTGCGCGAGATGAACCCGGACTGGCGCTTCCGGCGGGCGTGACGCGCGCTCAGAAATCCTTGACGAGCGTGACCATGTGGGGCGCAAACCCGGATCGCTCATAGGAGTCCAGCGCGGAACGGTTGGCGCTGAGGACGCCGATCATCAGGCGAGCCAGTCCCTCCGCTTCCGTCCGCCGCTCCGCCTCGGCAAGGAGCATTCGCCCGATCCCGCGATTGCGGTGCGCCTGTGCGACGACGAGATCCGTGACCACGCCGTATCGGCGCAGATCCGTCTGGACGAAGGGTTCGTCCGTGGCGAAGGCGAGCGAAAGCACGCCGAGAATTGCATCTCCCTCGGACGCGACGACAAGCGCGCCGCCATCGCTTGCGATTCGGACCCGGATCGCCGTGTAGCACTCCTCGGCGGCGGCGAGATCGGTGCGACGGTCGGCGCAAAGTCCCGCCTCGTGGAGGTTCAGCGTGTGGATGAGCGCGACGATGGCGTCTTTGTCTGCCTCGTCCGCGAGGCGGATGACCAGCGTGTTCACGGCTTGCTCATGGCGCTGGCCCGCGAAACGCTGCCTCGACGTTCCCGGTCTCGATGCTCTCCAGGAGCGCCCGCACCGGCGCAATGCCGCCGTCCTCGAGCAGCGTCGAATGCCCGCTGCCGTCGAAGCGGATGAAGCGCTTGGGTTCCGGGGCGGCCGCATACAGCGTCTCGCCTTGCGAGAACGGAATGACGCGGTCGGCGTCCCCGTGCATGATCAGGATCGGCGCCGCGACCGCCCCGATGTGGTCGATCGAGCGATACTGATCGAGCATCAGGATGCCGATCGGGATATAGGGGTAGAGGATTGCGGCAACATCGGCTGTAGAGGTGTAGGGGGCGTCCAGAACGAGCGCCCCCACAGGGTTTTCCGCTGCGAGCCGGACCGCTACGCCGCTCCCGAGCGATTCGCCGTAGACGAGGATGTTTGCCGGATCGTGGTCGCGCGTGATGAAGGCGTAGGCCGTGCGCGCATCCTCGTGCAGGCCGGTTTCCGTCGGGGAACCGGTGGAGCCGGAATAGCCGCGATAGCTCACGACGAGGACCCCGCGGCCCTCTTCGGCGAGGGCGCGTACCCGATCGCGCCGGTTCCAGAGGCTGCCGCCATTGCCGTGGAAATAAAGCGTGATCGCGCGGCCGGGTTCCGGCGGCTTCCAGAACCCGCGCAAAGTCTCGCCGTCGCTCGTCTCGAGCACGATGTCCTCGAAGCCGGGGAGTTGCGCTTCGATCACGTCGGTGATGCGGGTCGAGGCAGGATACTGGAGCGAGCGCTGGATTGCGAAGAGATAGCCCGCCATGCCGAAATAGACGGTGAATGCCACAAGGCAGAGGCGAACGATCCATTTCATCCGGAACTCTCTCCTGTTCGGTCGCTCGAGCCGCGCGATGCAAAGCGGAGTGCAAAGCGAAGTTTAGAGCGGAAAAGACTGTCAGGAACCCCGGCATCCGACGCAACACAAGCAAACGGGGGCGAAAATGCGCCCCCGCTCGTCCGCATTCCAATGCCGCCGATCAGAGCGCCTTGACGATTTCGTCGACCATCTTCTTCGCATCGGCGAAGAGCATCATCGTGTTGTCGCGGAAGAACAGTTCGTTCTCGACGCCGGCATAGCCCGAACCCATGCCGCGCTTGATGAAGAGCACGGTTTTTGCACGATCGACGTCGAGGATCGGCATGCCGAAGATCGGCGATTGCGGATCGGTCTTCGCAGAAGGGTTGGTCACGTCGTTCGCCCCAATGACGAAGGCGACGTCGGCCTGGGCGAACTCGCCGTTGATGTCCTCGAGCTCGAAGACCTCGTCGTAGGGGACGTTGGCTTCGGCCAGCAGCACGTTCATGTGGCCGGGCATGCGGCCCGCGACCGGATGGATGGCGTACTTGACCTCGACGCCCTCCTTCTTGAGCAGGTCGGCCATTTCGCGGAGCGCGTGCTGCGCCTGGGCCACCGCCATGCCGTAGCCGGGTACGATGATGACCTTGGCCGCATTCTTCATGATGAAGGCCGCATCCTCCGCCGAGCCCTGCTTGACCGGACGCGATTCCGTGACGCCGACGATCGCCCCGCTGTCATCGCCCCCAAAGCCGCCGAGGATGACGGAGATGAAGGAGCGGTTCATCCCCTTGCACATGATGTACGACAGGATCGCGCCGGACGAGCCGACCAGCGCGCCGGTGATGATCAGGGCGAGGTTGCCGACGGTGAAGCCGATGCCGGCGGCGGCCCAGCCCGAATACGAGTTCAGCATCGAGACGACGACGGGCATGTCCGCCCCGCCGATCGGGATGATGAGCAGAACGCCCAGCGCGAATGCGACGAGGACGATCAGCCAGAAGGCGAATGCGCTCTCGGTCGCGATGAAGATCGCGAGCAGCACGACCATGGCGACGGCGAGCCCGAGATTGATGACGTGCCGGCTCGGCAGCATGATCGGCTTGCCGGACATGCGCCCGTCCAGCTTGAGGAAGGCGATGATCGAGCCGGTGAACGTGATCGCGCCGATGGCGCAGCCGATGCCCATCTCGAACAGGCTGACGCCGCTGATCCCGCCGCGGGGGCCGAGATCGAACGCGAGCGGAGAGTACAGCGCAGCCGCCGCAACCAGAACCGCGGCCATGCCGACGAGGGAGTGGAAGGCCGCGACGAGCTGCGGCATCGCCGTCATGGGGACGCGCCTGGCGATCACCGCGCCGATGCTGCCGCCGATGGCGATGCCGACGATGACGAGCAGCCAGCCGCCGAGATTGGGATTGGCGTAGATCAGCGTCGTCACGACCGCGAGGCCCATGCCGATCATGCCGAACATGTTGCCCTGGCGCGACGTCGTCGGATGCGAGAGACCGCGCAGCGCCAGAATGAAGAGGACCCCGGAGACGAGGTAGAGCAGGTTCGCGAAGTTCGAACTCATCGTCTCAGACCTTCTTCTTGTACATCGACAGCATGCGATGCGTGACGAGGAAGCCGCCGAAGATGTTCACCGACGCCATGATCAGCGCGAGGAAGCCCAGCACCTGCGCGCCCCAGGATGCGCCTTCGAGCGCGCCCGCCGCCGCCGGGACGCCGACCGCGAGCAGCGCGCCGACGACGATGACGGAGGAAATGGCGTTCGTGACGGACATCAGCGGCGTATGCAGCGCCGGCGTTACCGACCAGACGACGTAATAGCCGACGAAGATCGCGAGGACGAAGATGGCAAAGCGAAACACAGTCGGATCAACTGCGCCGCCCGTTGCGGCCGCGGCGGTCAGCGAGATCGAATCGGCGTAGCCCTGAGCCGCCAGTGCCGCCTCTTGAGCGGCATCGGCCGCCGCCTGTGCGCGCTGCAGCGCCTGTTCGGGAGTGAGCGTCGTCATGGGGATCCCCCGTGAGGTGATTGCCGGGTCAGGAGGCGGGCTGGAAGTTCGGATGGACGACCGCGCCGTCGCGGGTGAGCAGCGTTGCTTTCACGAGCTCGTCGTCCCAGTTGACCGCGATGGTCTTGTTCGTCTTGTCGATCAGCGTCTCGACAAATGAGTAGAGGTTCTTCGAATAGAGCGCCGAGGCCGAAGCGGGGAGGCGACCGGCCATGTTGAGATGGCCCACGATCCTTACGCCCTGATGATCGACAACCTTCCCCGGCTCCGCCAGCTCGCAGTTGCCGCCGCGCTCGACGGCGAGATCGACGATCACCGAACCGGGTTTCATCGATTCGACCATGGCCCGCGAGATCAGCTGCGGGGCGGGGCGGCCCGGGATCAGCGCCGTGGTGATGACGATGTCCTGCTTGGCGATGTGTGTGGCGACGAGCTCGGCCTGCTTGGCGCGATATTCCGCCGACATTTCCTTGGCATAGCCGCCGGAAGTCTCGGCCTGCTTGAACTCCTCGTCCTCGACGGCAACGAACTTCGCCCCGAGACTGGCGACCTGCTCCTTCGAGGCCGGCCGCACATCCGTCGCGCTGACGACGGCACCCAGACGCCGCGCCGTCGCGATCGCCTGCAGGCCCGCGACACCTGCGCCCATGACGAAGACCCGCGCGGCCGGGACCGTACCCGCCGCCGTCATCATCATCGGCATGGCGCGGCCGTATTCCGCAGACGCATCGATCACCGCCCGGTAGCCGGCGAGATTGGCTTGGCTGGAGAGAATGTCCATCGATTGCGCGCGCGTGATGCGCGGCATCAGCTCCATTGCAAACGAGGTGTAGTTCTTCTCGGCCATGGCGGCGAGCGCGTCTTCATTGCCGTATGGGTCCATGATCGCCACGACGATGGCGCCGGGCTTGATGACATCGAGCAATGCGGCGTCAGGGCGGCGCACCAGCAGCACGATGTCGGCCTCGCCCGCGGCGGCGGAGGGGCTCCCGGCAATGGTGGCGCCGGCGGCTTCGTAATCAGCGTCCGTCACCCCCGAATCGAGGCCGGCACCCGCCTGGATCGCGACATCCGCGCCCAGAGCCTTGAACTTCTTCACCGTCTCCGGCGTGGCGGCGACGCGGCTCTCGTTCGCGTCGGTTTCCGTCAATACGGCTATACGCATTCCTGCCCCCAAATTATTATTTCGCGCGGGCGAAAGCTGCCGCCCGCAACGGGTGCATCATCAGGCGCAAGGAGGCGGCCGGTGCTTCAGTAGACGATGAACGCCAGAAGCATCAGCACGAAGACCGCCGTCGGCGCCTTCCAGCTGATCGAGGGGGCCAATGCGCCGATCGCGCCCGCCACACCCGATGCGACGACGCCGATGATCGCGGTGACCCAGGCACCCTTGACGCCGCCGATGGCGAGCGCCAGTACCCAACACAAGATCACGATCGTGGAGATCGTCGTAAATTCGACGAACCCATTATACGTCTTCTCGTGGGTTACCCCATCCATTTCGGGCCTGTAGCCGTTCCCCGGCTGACGGTCCGTTTCCGCCATGACTGTCATGTCCTATTCTTCCTAACAACGCTCCATTCGCGTTTAGCCCATGCTGGCTCAAGCTGCAATGGATTGATGCGCCGGATTGTCGCGACGCACAAAAGTTTGAGCAGATTTTTGCGAAATCAAGCCACGACCGGCGATAGTCCGGCGGTCGTCAGCGCCTCCTTTTGGCGTATCGCGAGAGAATCGAGGTCGAATCGGGCGATCTCGGCCTCGAAAAGCTCGTGGTAGTTGAGTTCCGCCCGCAGATGGAGATAGACGGCTCCCAGCCCGATCGCCGCGCGGTCCATGAACACGAATTCACGCGGTACGGTTACCGGCCCCTTTTCGCGCAACGCCTTGTGAACCTCGAAGGCCTGCCGCCGCCCGTAGCTTCCGGGCTTCACGCCATCGGCGATCGTGCGCACGCGGTCGTCGAGGAGGGGGCCGTAGATGAAGCTCGCCCAGATGTTGAGGATGTCGATCAGTTCGTTGGTGAGGTTCTTGAACCCCCAGGTCTCATAGGCATGCACGGTGCGGGCCCGGTCGTCCTCGAGCAGCCCGCGATAGAGATCGACGACGCCGCCGACGAATTTCGGCGGGAAGATGCGGACGCAGCCGTAATCGAGCAGGTTGATTCCCTGCGCCTCGCCGTCCTCCTCGAACACCGTGTAGTTGCCGAGATGCGGATCACCGTGAATCACGGCCGCGTGGCTGAAGGGGTGCCACCAGGCCTTGAACATCGCCACCGCGAGCCGATTGCGGATCTCGACGGGCGATTCGGTATATTCGAGGATCTTGCGGCCCTCCATCCAGCCCAGCGACAAGAGCCGCCCGGTGGAGAGATCGTGGCGCACCTCCGGCACCCGCACCGCATCGATCCCCTTGAGGGCATGAGTATAGAGAGCCACGTGCTTGGCTTCGCGCTCGTAATCGAGTTCTTCGCGCACCCGCTCGCCGATTTCCTTGGCGATCTCGCGGGTGTCGATGGCCGGATCCATGCGCCGGTGGAGGGCGAAGACGAATTCCAGTTGCTTCAGATCCGCCTCGACGGCTGATTGCATGTCCGGATACTGCAGCTTGCAGGCGAGCAGCATCCCGTCGCTCGCGGTGCCGCGGTGGACCTGGCCGAGCGATGCGGCGGCGGCGGGCTTCAGATCGAAATCCGAGAACCGCTCGCGCCATTCCGGCCCGAGTTCCGCCTGCATGCGCCGCTTCACGAAGGCCGGCCCCATGGGCGGGGCTTCCGATTGCAGCTTCTGCAACTCCGCCGCGTATTCGGGCGGGACGGCCTCGGGGATGGTGGCGAGCAACTGCGCCACCTTCATGATCGGGCCCTTGAGCCCGCCCAGCGCCTGTGCCAAGGCTGCGGCGTTGTTGGGGTTCTGCCCCTTCATCCCGAACAGACGCGTCCCCGCGACCCGGGCGGCGACGCCTCCGACATTGGCACCCACCCGTGCATAGCGGGCGGCGCGGGCGGAGAACCTGTTTGCTTCCCTGTCGCGTTCGGTCATGCTGCTTTCGGTCTCGCTGATGATTTCTGTTACAAGTGAGATATGGCGTTTTCGCCCAACTGCCAGTGCAGCAAACTGTTTACGAGGCGGGCTTCTGGTGGAACTCTCGGACGCAGCGCTGGTTTTTCCTGATTTGCCTGCGTCTGGCTCACGAAACTCCGGTGAAAGAAAAAATGTCGGGTAACGCAATCCTGATCGATCTCCTCGCCGGCGTGGCGCTTCTCATCTGGGCGACGCGCATGGTGCGCACGGGGGTGGTGCGCGCCTTCGGCGATCGCCTGCGCAACGCGATCGGCCGCGCCACCGCAAACCCGCTCAAGGCGTGGGCCACCGGGGTCGGCGTGGCGACGGCGATGCAGAGTTCGTCGGCCACCGCGCTCCTCGCGATCTCCTTTGCCGAGCGCGGGTTGATCACGCTCGCGCCGGGGCTGGCGCTGATGCTGGGGGCCGATATCGGCTCGACGCTGGCGGTCCAGATCCTCGCCTTCAAGCCGACATGGCTCTCCTCGATCCTGCTGATCGCCGGCGTGCCGCTGTTTACGGCGTCCTCATCCTCCACGTGGCGACAGGTCGGGCGGATCATCATCGGCATCGGCCTGATGATCATTTCGCTCGGGATCATCGTGGGCGCGTCCGAGCCGCTGCGCGAATCGCCGACGCTCGTCTACGTCCTCGAGAGCATCTCGGGCGATCTCGGCCTCGCCTTCGTCTTCGGCGCTGCGATCGCGTGGCTGGCGCATTCGAGCCTCGCCGCCGTGCTGCTCGTGATCGCGCTCGCATCGAGCGGCGTCGTGGCGCTCCCGTTCAGCGTCGCGTTCGTGCTGGGAGCCAATGTCGGCTCGGCCTTCATTCCCATGGGGATCGCCTTCCGCTCGGTGGGGACGGCGCGGCGGATACTCGTGGGGAACCTCGTCTTCCGCGTGACGGGCGCGGTGGCGCTGCTCGCCCTCATGATGAGCGTCACGATACCGCTGGGATTTCTCGGTGCCGATCCGGCGCGTGCGCTCGCCAATGTCCATACCGGGTTCAACGTCCTGCTGGCGCTGATCTTCCTGCCGATGACCTTCGTCGCTGCGTCGCTGCTGGAGCGCCTGATGCCCGATGCACCATCCTCGGAACCCAGCGTCTCGCGGGTGAACCATCTCGACGAGGATGCGCTGGACCGCCCGGCGGTGGCGCTGGGGGCTGCGACGCGGGAGGTCATGCGGCTTGCCGATACGGTGCAGCTCATGTTGCAGGAATCGATCAACACCTTCGCCGACAGCGACGAGCGGCGGCGCGACGAGATCGCGCGCCTCGAAGACGAGGTCGATCGGCTGCAGGAGGAGATCAAGCTCTATCTCACGAAGCTCACCCGCCAGACGCTCTCGGAAGAGGATGGCCGGCGCTGCTTCGATCTCATCCTGTTCACCACCAACCTCGAACATGCAGGCGACATCATCGACAAGGGGATCCTGCGCCTCGCCGCGCGCAAGAAGCGCAACAATCTCGCCTTCTCGGAGGAGGGATGGCACGAATTGCAGGCGCTGCACCAACGCGTCGTCGACCAGATGCGGCTCGCGGTCACCGTCTTCGTCACGCGCGATCTCGACATGGCCCGCGAGCTCGTCGCCGAGAAGGACCGGTTCCGCGAAGCCGAGCGCCTCGCTACAGAGAGCCATCTCCAGCGGCTGCGGGAGGGAACCGTCGCCAGCATCGAGACGAGCGCGCTGCATCTCGACCTGCTGCGTGACCTCAAGCGCATCACCGCCCACCTGACGACGGCGGGCTACCCGATCCTCGAAGCGCACGGAGCGCTGCGCGGCTCGCGGCTGCGCAAGGTGAAGGAGGAGGGGGTGGTTGCCGGGTGAGGCGCTTGTCTCGCCAGGCACTCACAGCATTTTCTTGAAACCCTCGTGGCTGTTGGCGTAGCCGTGGCGAATGTAGAAGCGGTGAGCGTCCCGGCGCTTCTTGCTCGAGCCGAGCTCGACGAAGATCGCGCCGCGCTCGCGCGCCCACGCATCCGCATGCGCCATCATCGACGCCCCGACGCCCTTCGAGCGCTGATCCGCACGGACCTGCACGCCCTCCACCTTGACGCGCGGCCGCCCCCGATCCGTAATCGAATGCAGCAGCACGACCTGGAACACGCCGACGATTTCCTCTCCGTCGCAGGCGACGAAGAGGGCGTTGTCGGGGCTGGCGGCGATGGCGGCGAAGGCGGCGGCGTATCCCGCCTGCGTCTCGTCGTTCCAGACGTCCGCATGCCCGCCGAGTTCATCGCCCTCGTGAAGGCGCACGATCGCCTCCAGATCGGCCGCATGCGCCTCCCTGACGACGATCCTGCTCATGAGGCCTTCGTCGTCTGCCTGGGGAGGATCTGTTCCGGGGAGCCGAAGCCGGGCAGCGCCTCGAAGCGCTGCATCCAGGCGCTCACGGAGGGGAAATCATCGAGCCTGAAACCTCCCGCCGACGCATAGGCGAGGACGCCGTAGATGTCGATGTCGGCCATGGTGACGTTCTCGCCGACGAGCCAGTCGCGGCCCTTCAGATGATCATCGAGGACCTGCAGCGCGAGCTTGCCTTCGGCATGATACATCTCGGCGACTGGTTGCGAGACGGAGCGGAAGCCCATCCTGATCCCGCGCGAGCGGTAGATGGGAGGTGCGAGGCGGTCGTAATCCCAGTACATCCACTCCCGCGCCTGCATGCGCTCGTCCAACGTCGCACCGCCGAATTTGCCGGTGACGTCGGCGACATATTCGAGGATCGCCGCCGCCTGGCAGAGATTGCGCCCGTTGGAATTGTCCTCCAGCAGCGGAACCTGCCCGAAGCGCTGCTTCTGGACGAAGCCGGGAGCCTTGTGCTCGCCGCCGCGCAGGTTGACGTGGACGTAGTCGAACGCCTCGCCGGAGAGCGCGAGCGCGAGGCCAACCTTGTAGGTCGGGCCGGAGAGCCAGATGCCGTGGAGGGTGAAGCGGGGGGACATGGAGGGCCTTTGGTTTGCAAGACGCCGGGATCTGATAGCGAACGCTATTGCCTGCGGGGCTCACTGCCAAGCCGCGTTCTCGTTCGATCCTCGGCAGACGGAAGCCGATCCTTCAAACGCAGCAGCGCGATCCTGCCGATCTCTTCCATCGCTGTATCGAACTCCTGCTCCGCATCATGCTCCAGCCGCGCCTCGAAGGCCGCCATGATCTCCTCCTTCGATCGTCCGCGCACGGCCATGATGAAGGGGAAGTCGAATTTCTGGCGATAGCGATCGTTCAGGGCGAGGAACTTGTCGCGCTCTTCCTCGGTGAGCTGCGTGAGGCCAGCGGATGCCTGCTCGGCTTGCGAATCCGGGGCCATCTCCGCCACCTGCAGGCGGCCTGCGAGATCGGGATGCGCGCGGATCAGCGCGAGTTTCTGCTCGTGCGTCGCCCCGTCGAGCACCCGCATCAGGGCTGCAAGCAGCCCCTCCGCCGTGCTTTCGTCCGGCCCGATGCCTGCGGCGTGCGCCTTCTCGGCGATCCAGGGAGAGTGCTCGAAGATGTCGCCGTAGAGTTCGACGAAGAGCGCGCGGGGCATCCGCTCGGGCGTCGTCCCCGCCGGGAGGTGGTGGCGCGCCCAGTGGCGTGCGATGTCGATCCGCCGCGCCACCCAGACATGCTCATGGCTTGCCACGTAGTTCAGGAACCGCGCCAGCGCCGCCGCGCGCCCGGGTCGCCCGACGAGGCGGCAATGCAGGCCGACCGACATCATCTTCGGCGCGTCCTCGCCCTCGGCATAGAGCGTATCGAAGGTGTCCTTGAGATAGGCGAAGAACTGGTCGCCGGAATTGAAGCCCTGCGGGCTCGCAAATCGCATGTCGTTGGCATCGAGCGTGTAGGGCACGACGAGCTGGGGGCCGTGCGGACCTTCGACCCAGCAGGGGAGGTCGTCGGCATAGGAATCGGCGCTGTAGAGAAAGCCGCCCTCCTCCATCGTCAGCTGCAGCGAATGCTCCGACGTGCGCCCCTGGTAGAAACCGAGCGGGCGCTCGCCCGTGACCTCCTCGTGAATGCGGATCGCCTCGACGATATGGGCGCGCTCCTCGGCGGCCGTAAAATCCTTGTAGTCGATCCATTTGAGCCCGTGGCTCGCGATCTCCCAGCCCGCCTGCTTCATCGCTTCGATCGCCTGCGGGTTTCGCGCCATGGCGTTGGCGACGCCGAATACCGTTGAGGCGAACCTGAAGTGCGCTCGCGTCGACGGCAGGCGGCGTCAGCGCGAGAAGGCGTGCCCGAAGAAGCGCGACATCACCGCCCGCATGCGCGACGGTGTGCCGGGCGTCGAGGGGCGGGGCGACGGGGCGCAAAGCGGCGTCGAGAGGTATCGTTCGCCCGAATCGGGGAAGATCGTCACGATGTTCTTGCCGCGGTTCTCTTCCCGCCGCGCCAGGATCAGCGCTCCCTGAAGGGATGCGCCGGCCGAAATTCCGCTGAAGATCCCTTCGGATTTCAACAGGAAGCGAGAGAGCTCGAATGCCTGTTCGTCGGGACAGGTGATCACCTCGTCGATCACCTTCTGGTCGATCGTATCGGCGAGGAAGCCCGCAAGGAGGCCCTGAATCTTGTGAAGCCCGGGAGGGCCACCGGAAAGGAGCGCGCAGTTCTCCGGCTCGACGGCGACGACCCTGAGTGCGGGATTGCGCTCCTTCAGATACCGCCCCGTTCCGCAAAGGGTCCCCCCGGTTCCGATGCCGGAGACGAAGAGATCGACTTTGCCGTCCATATCGTCCCAGATCTCGGGGCCGGTCGTGTCGTAGTGGCATCCCGGATTGAAAGCGTTCTTGAACTGCAGCGGTGCCCACATGTTCGGCCGGAGCGCCTGCAGTTCCTCGACCTTGGCGATGACGCCGGCAAAACCCTTTGCGCCGGGGGTTGCGACGACCTCTGCTCCGAGCGCAGCGAGCATCTTCATGCGCTCCTGGCTCATCGTGTCGGGCAGGACGATGACTGCCTTGTAACCTTTTACAATCGCAACCAACGCAAGGCCGATGCCGGTATTGCCCGAGGTCGGCTCGATGATCGTCGTCACGCCGGGTGTGATGGCCCCCTCCGCTTCCGCCGCCTCGACCATCGCGAGGGCGATGCGATCCTTCACGCTCGAGCCGGGGTTGAACATCTCGAGCTTGGCGTAGATCGTCCCGGGGAGCTCTCGGGACATCTTCGAAAGTCGCACGAGGGGCGTTCGGCCGATCGTCTCCAGGATACTGTTGTAGACGCGGCCCATTCTCGAACTCCGGAAATGCGTGAACCCACCGTTGCGGATTGCGCCGATGCGGGCGGACCGTGATGCGCCGCGGCGGCTGCAACAACTGTGATTAATGCCAGTGGACGCACATTCTCTGGTTGCCTACTGGAGCCTCTTACGAGTGATTTGGAGACGGTCATGACCAAAGAACTGGCGATCCTGGAGAGCAACCTGTCCGGCTCCGGTTTCACGGGAATCAAGCTTTGCAAGGAAGCGGGATACCGCGTGACCTTCATCACGCGGGACGTGGAGCGCTACCGGCGCATTCCCATGGGGCGCGCCCATATCGACGCGTATGTCGATGAAATCGTTCAATGCGAGACGAACTACGTCGACAGCGTCTGGGAAACGATGCGGGCGAAATTCGAGGCCGGCACGTTTCGGGCCTTCCTCACCCTCAGCGAATACGACATCGTCGTCACCTCCGAGATCGCCACCCGCCTCGGACTTCCCAGCCTTGATCCCGATGCCGCTCGCAAGGCGCGCAACAAGCACCTGACGCGCGTCGCTGCCGCAGCAGCCGGGGTCCCGATCCCACGCTTCGTGGCGCTGAAGTCCGGCGACGAGATCGCCGAGGCGCTCGAGCATGTCGGTCTGCCCTGCATCGTCAAACCGGCGGACGAGACGAGCAGCACGGATGTCGTGAAGTGCATCAGTCGCGAGCAGGTGCTCGCGCATTTCGACCTGATCAAGTCCAAGATCGCGAACGTGCGCGGACAGGACCGCTACCCCGCTATCCTGATCGAGCAATGCATCAAGGGGCACGAGGTCAGCGTCGAGACGTTGACGATCGGCGGCAGGCACCACGTCTATGGCGTGACCGACAAGATGCTCGCCGGAAAGCGCCACTTCGTGGAAGTCGGCCACTCCTTCCCCTCCTCGCTGCCTGCGGATCTCGTGCGCGAATGCGAGCGCATCGCCTGCGCCAGCCTCGACGCGGTCGGCTTCAACGTCGGCGCGGCGCATGTCGAGCTGAAGATCGACGAGACGGGGCCGAAGCTCATCGAGATCAACGGACGCCCCGGGGGAGACCGCATTCCCGATCTCGTCAAGCTCGTCACCGGGCGCGATCCCGTCGAGGACCATGTCGATCTCTTCATCGGTCGCGCCGTGGCCCCGCCGCAGGTGGAGAAGGATAGCGGTGCCGCGATCTCGTTCGTCACCGCTCCGGAAGGCCGTATCGTCGATGTCGCGGGTATGGACGAAATCGCATATTGCTCCGCCATTCGCGAGGTCGTGCTGGAAGAACTCGCGGACAGGGTAGTCGAACCGCTGACGAAGAGCTCGACCCGCCTCGGCTACGTGATTGCTACCGGCGGCAACGGATACGAGGCGTGGAAGCGCGCCGAAACTGCACGGCAGATGCTGAACATCACGATCGAACGGTGAGGCCGCTCAACCCGGCGGTGATGCGCACATCGCGAACTCGCCGGCGAGCCAGGCCTCGAAGGTCGTAATTCTCGGGTTGGCGAGGCCGTGTCGGCTGGTGACGAACCAGTAGGCGCGGCCGCTCGCCCGTCGGTCGGGGAACGGCCGCGCCAGCTGCCCCGCCTCGATCGCGGCGAAAGCAAGCGTTTCCCAGCCTAAAAAGACGCCCTGCCCGGCGATCGCCGCATCGAGACACAGCGATGCGTCCGAATAGACGGGCCCCTCGATCAGCTGAGCGCCGGCGAGGCCGTTCGGGTCGAGCCAAAGATCCCATTCGAGTGACGAGCCGCGATCGCGGATCACGGGTACCGTCGTGATGTCGCCCGGTCGCTGCAATTGCTGCGCAAGCGCAGGGCAGCAGACGGGGAAGACGTGCTGGTCGGCAAGCTTGTGCGCGACCACGTCCCGCCAACCGCCCGTGCCGGAACGAATGCAGATATCGACGTCGCCTGCATCGGGATCGACGAAATCCGCAGTCGCGTCGATGCGGATACGGATCTCGGGGTGCGCCTCGCTGAAGCGGGCCAGACGCCAGACCAGCCATTTCGCCGCCAGCACCGGCGCCACCGAGACGACGAGCGGCCGGTCGCGGCCTTCGCGGGAAGCATCCAGCGCCGCATCGACGGCCGCCGAGAGCTGCGACATCCCCAGGTGAAGATGCGCGGCGACCCGCTCGCCGCAGGGCGTCGGTCGCAGGCCCCTGCCGCTCCTTTCGAACAGAGCGACGCCGAGCTGGTCCTCGGTCTTGCGCAGCTGTTGGCTGACCGCCCCGACGGTCACGCCCAGCTCGGCGGCCGCAGTGGCGAGGGTGCCCAGTCGCGCCACGGCCTCCACCGCCCGTAGTCCCGTCAGCTGCACGCGGTTGAGATTCTTCATATAGAAAAACTAAAGCGATTGCAGAAAGAGTCAATTGTCGCGCATGGATTGTTTTCTATAAGTTTGCGCATGAGCAAAGCCTTTGCAATTCCGACATGGCTCGCCTGCGCCATCGTGCTCGCCTTCGGCTACACGACGGGCCTCCAGCTCGGCAAGGTCTCCCCCTATGCCGCGCGGCTGGAGGCGGAGTTTGGGTACGGTCTTGCGCAGGTCGGCGTGCTGACCTCCCTCCTGACCTTGTTCGTCGCCGTCTCCGCCGCCTTCGTCGGGCGGCGCGTCAGCAGGATCGGCGTGACGCGCAGCCTCAAGGTTTCCGCCGTCGTGATGGCGATCGGCGCCGTCCTCTTCGGTTTCGTGCCGGAGGGGGGCTGGCTTCTCGCGGCGCGCACCGTCGAAGCGCTCGGCTATGTCGTCGCCGTCATCGCCGCTCCGGCCTATCTCGCCAACGCGCAGTCCGGGCGGCTGCGGCCGGTGTTTCTCGCCCTGTGGGGCAGCGTGGTGCCGATCGGCTTTGCTGCATCCGACACGCTCGCCTCGCAGCTGCCCGCGAGCCTTTCGCTTGCGAACTCCTTCCTCGTCTTCGCGGCCCCGATCGCGGTGCTTGCGATGCTGGTTCTGCTGCTGCGCAAGGACGTCGCCGTGCCCGCCGCAGCGAAGGGTGACGCCGCTCCGGCACCTTCGGGGGATGCAGGCGTCGCCTGGATTCTCGCGGTCGCGTTCGGCTGCTATGTCTGCCTGTCGATCGCCTTCTTCGCCTTCCTCCCGACCTTTGCGGCGACGAGGTCCGGGGTGAGCGTTTCGTCCGGCGTCGTGGCGCTGTTCGTCCCGATCGGCAGCTTTGCCGCCGCGTTTCTGTTGAGCATCCTGCCGCGCCCGGCGGTCCTCGCACTTGCAGCGGCAGGCTTCCTCGGAGCCGCTTTCAGCGCGCCCTTCATGTTCGCGGGCGCGAGCGGCAACGCGCTGGCGATGATCACCTTCGCGTTCTTCATCGGAATCGCGGCCTCGGCGATCATCGCCTCGGTCTCGGTGCTGACGTCGTCGCGGGATTCGTCGACGAGGACGCTCGGTGCGATCGCCCAGTTCGGCGGCTCCGCAGTGTTGCTCGGCGCGCCGCTCGCCGGGTTCGTCATCGAGCGCTTCGGCTGGGACGTGCTGGCCGGCGGGCTGGCCGCCATCGCCTCCCTCGGTTTCCTGATCTTCCTGTCGAGGCTTGCGAGACGCCGCCCCCTGGCGACGGCGCTTTGATGTCGGCCCCCGCCTCACCGTTTTCCCGAACACGCGCGGAGTAATCAATGTCGCCGATCGTCCATCGCTTCAGACCGGTCCCGCTGGTGGTCACCGAGGAGGTCGCGGACGCGCTCAATGAGGGCGTGCCGGTCGTCGCGCTCGAATCGAACGTGATCACCCACGGGCTCGATTACCCCGACAATGTCGAGACGGCCAGGCGCGTCGAGGCTGCCGTAAGGACGGGCGGCGCGGTGCCGGCGACGATCGGCATCGAAGACGGGCGCTTCCTCATCGGCATGAGCGAAAGCCAGATCGAGCGCTTCGCGACGACCGCAGGCGTGCCGAAGACGAGCAGCCGCGATCTGCCGGTGGTTCTCGCGCAGGGCGGTCTCGGGGCGACCTCCGTCGCATCATCGCTGGTCGCGGCGGAGCTCGCGGGCATCGCTTTCTTCTCCTCTGCGGGGATCGGCGGAGTGCACCGGGGAGCTGCGACGAGCTTCGACATCTCCTCCGACCTCATCCAGTTCACCCGCTCGCGAGTCGCCGTCGTCTGCGCGGGCGCGAAGAACATCCTCGATCTCGGGCTGACGCTCGAATTCCTGGAAACGCATTGCGTGCCGGTCATTTCCTGGCGCTTCGACGATTTCCCCGCCTTCTACTGTCGTTCCAGCGGCTTTCGCAGCCCCCACCGCCTCGAGGACGAGGACGCGATCGCCCGCGCCGTCGAGCTGCATTGGGCGCTGGGCAATCGCAGCGCGGTTCTTCTCACTACGCCCACCCTCGAGGAGGACGCCCTCGACGGCGCGCAGCTCGACGCCGTCATCGATCGCGCTCAGCGCGCCGCGGAGGCCGAGGGCGTGCGTGGGGCGGGAATGACGAAGTACCTCATGCGGGCCGTGGATTCGGCCACACAGGGACGCTCGGCGCGCGCCAACATGGCCGTCCTCGTCAACACCGCCGAAGCAGGCGGTCGGCTTGCCGTCGCATATGCCCGCCACCGTGCGGGCGAGGCCCGCGATCTCGCCATGGAGACCACCTCATGAAGCCCCTCGCGCTCTTCGACCTCGACGGGACCCTCGTCGATACGCCGCTCGCCATCGCCCAGACCTTCGCCGCGACTTTTGCCGAGCTGGGGCTTGCGCGTGTGGACGAAGCCGATATCCGCGCCACGATCGGGATGCCGCTCGGGAGCGCCTTCGGCAAGCTGATGGGCCTGCCTCCCGAAGATGCGGGCGTGGTCGAGGCGGTGCGGCGCTATCAGGCGCTGTCGAAGGAGATCCTGCTGCCGCAGGCGCGCGGACTTGTCTTTCCCGGCGTGGTCGAGGGCCTCGAGCGGTTGGCCTCCCGCGGCATCGTCCTCGCGGTCGCCACCAGCAAGGTCCAGGCGAGCGCCGAAGCGTTGCTCGAAGCCGCAGGCCTGGCCGGGTTTTTCCACGCCGTCGTCGGCGCGGATCGGGTGCCCCGTCCGAAGCCGTATCCGGATAGCGGGCTCCTCGCCATGGACCTCGCCGGTGCTGCGCCGGAGGCGACTGTCATGGTCGGCGACACCACCCACGACCTGCTGATGGCCCACGCCGCCGGCATGCGGTCGGTAGCGGTGACCTACGGCGTCCACGGGCGCGATGTGCTCGAAGCGGCGGTTCCCTCCTTCATCGTCGCCGATTTCCCGGCAGCGGCGGTGATTATCGAGGCAGTGCTGGAGGCGGAATGCTCCCGGGAAAATTACCCCGATGCGCTCGCGCCGGCACCTGGCTTCTAAGCGATGCGTTTGAGAGGAACGACATGCTCGACATGGCAACGCCCACGCCCACGCCCAAGCCCAAGCTCACGCCCACTCCCACGCCCATGTCCTCGATGATACCGGGGGAACGTGCCGTCGTCGTCCTGCCGCAGACGAACCAGCTGCGCGCGACGCACGCCATCATCCGGGACCGCAGCGCCGCGCGCGCGGATTTCGTCTTCCATGCGAGCCGCATTATCCGCCTGCTCGTCGAGGAGGCGCTGAATCACGTCCGCTACGTTCCTTGTTCGGTCGAAACGCCTTCCGGAGGCATGTACGAGGGGCTTCGTCCGGCCTCGAAGATCTGCGGCGTCTCGGTGATCCGCGCGGGCGAGAGCATGGAGGCGGAACTGCGGGCGGTGTGCCCGGGTATTCGCATCGGCAAGATTCTGATCCAGCGCGACAAGACGACCAAGCAGCCGAGGTTCTACTACGAAAATCTGCCCGTCGATATTGCCGAGCGCCAGGTGCTGCTGCTCGAGCCGATGCTGGCGACGGGCGGCACCGCGCTTGCCGCGACGGGACTCCTTCTGGAGAGGGGCGTGCGGGAGGAGGACATCGTCTTCGTCGCCTTCATCGCTGCACCCGAGGGTATTGCGGCGCTGCATGCGCGCTATCCGAAGGTGACGATCGTTACCTCGGCCATCGAGCAAAGGCTCAACGACCAGGCCTACATGCTCCCCGGCATCGGCGATTTCGGAGACCGTTTCTTCGGCACGACGGGCTGAACGGGGCGCTCCTGCCCCGCAATTACGAGGACTGACCAACCGGGTCGGATCAAGCGTGAAGTTCCCCGATGCTGAACTAAATAAAGATAACTTTCTTTCTCGATCTGAATAATGACGTGCGACCGTTTGTCCGCCGTAAGATGCGCAACCAATACTCGTCGAGCTTGTTCTTTCCAACTGCATGTAAATTCAAGATAAAATTAATTTCTACATGCGGCCTGCCGGAGCATTCGAGGAGGACGAGCATGAGAATTGCACAGGTCGCGCCCCTGATGGAGGCTGTTCCTCCAAGGCTCTATGGAGGCACGGAGCGGCTGGTCTCGTGGCTGACCGAGGATCTCGTCGCGCTCGGCCACGACGTCACCCTCTTCGCCAGCGCGGATTCGCGGACATCGGCTCACCTGTTCCCCTGCGCCCCGCTCGGCTTGCGGCTGGCGGGGATCACGGATGCGACCGCGACGACGCTCGTGATGCTCAACCGCGTGCTGCGGATGGAGCAGGAATTCGACATCATCCATCTCCACATCGACCTCCTGCAGTTCCCCCTGTTTCGCAGCCTCGCGCACAAGAGCATCACGACGCTCCATGGCCGACTCGATCTCGCCGACCGTCTGGCGCTGCACCATGCCGTTCCCGACATGCCGCTCGTCTCGATTTCACACAGCCAGCGCGAGCCCATGCCGCCGCATGTCGATTGGCTGGCGACGGTGCATCACGGCCTCCCGGCGGATTGCCTCTCCTGCGGAGCGGGCGGCCCCTATCTCCTGTTTCTCGGACGCATCTCGCCAGAGAAGCGTCCCGATCGCGCCATCGAGATCGCGATCGCCGCCGGCGTTCCTCTCAAAATCGCCGCCAAGGTCGATCCCGTCGATCGGGCCTACTTCCGCGAGACGATCGAACCAATGCTTGCGCACCCCCTCATCGACTTCATCGGGGAGGTCGACGAGGGCGAGAAGTACGAACTGCTTTCCAACGCGCGCGCTCTGATCTTCCCGATCGACTGGCCGGAGCCGTTCGGGCTCGTCATGATCGAGGCCATGTCGGTTGGAACGCCCGTCATCGCCTCGCGGAACGGTTCGGTGCCGGAGGTGATCCGGGACGGGGTGAGCGGGATCATCGTCAACTCCATGGAGGAGGCGGTTGCCGCAGTCGGGAGGGTCGGGGCGATCAGCCGCGAAGGCGTTCGCCGCGAATTCGAAAGGCGGTTCACGGTCCGCCGGATGACCCTGGATTACCTCGACGCCTACGAGCGCCTGCTCGCACGCGGACGTGAAACGCAGGCGCCGACGTTCTCGGGAATCGCGGCCTTGCGCGCCGGGCCGCACGGCGACGAAGCGAGAACATGATGCAGCAGGTTCGCGATATGCTCGATCACGCGGGCGAAGACGTCCGGATCGACGAAAGCTACATCGAGACCCATACGTCCCTCGTCGAGCGCAGGCTACGCACGCTCAAGAGCGGACAAAGCTTCGCCGTCATGGATATCAGCGGGGACATGGGGTTCATTCCCGAGGGTCCAGAGGGGCTCTATCACCGGGACATGCGGCACCTGTCGCGCCTCGCGCTCTCGTTTACCGGCCTGCGACCGCTGCTCCTCAGCTCCGTCGTACACGACGACAACGCAGCGCTCTCCGTCGATCTCACCAATCCCGATATCGAGGAGAACCACCACCTCGATATGCCGCGGGACGTGATCGCGCTTCAACGCACCAAGTTCCTCTGGAACGATACCGCCTACGAGCGCATCGGCATGCGCAACTACGACGTCAGGCGCCGGCATTTCCGGGTGGAGCTGCATTTCGACGCGGATTTCCGCGACCTTTTCGAGGTCCGCGGGATGAAGCGCAAGAAGCATGGCCGCAGGCGCGCCGAAGTGGTGGGCAATGACAAGGTCGTCTTCACCTATGAGGGGCTCGACGGCATTGCGCGGCGGACGGAGCTGCGCTTTGATCCCGCTCCCGCGCGGCTCGAGACGGGTTTTGCCGCGTTCGACGTCGGGCTCGCTGCCGGCGAGCGCC
>Ga0208490_100233_pt1 | contig 44695 bp, 41 predicted proteins | sample SubbioAug_CSWold_FD_184818 | JGI IMG/M metagenome (GOLD analysis project Ga0208490, IMG submission 184818) | Serpentinite rock and fluid subsurface biosphere microbial communities from McLaughlin Reserve, California, USA - CR11Aug_CSWold (SPAdes) | ecosystem: Environmental > Terrestrial > Deep...
GGTCCCCCACGTGGCCAACATCAAGAGCCAGATCAAGCGCAACCGCCAGAACGAGAAGGCGCGCCAGCGCAACAAGATGGTGCGCAGCGAGCTGCAGACGCGCACCAAGAAGGCGCTGACCGCGGCCGAGACCGGCGAGGGCAGTGCCGAGGCCCTGCAGGCCGCCATCCGGCGCATCGACACGGCCGCCACCAAGGGCGTGCTGCACAAGAACACCGCCGCCCGCAAGAAGTCCCGCCTGATCAAGCAGGTGCGGCGCCTGGAGTCGGCCGAGCAGGCCTGACCCACCCCGAGATCTGCCCGACGACCCCGCTGCGGCGGGGTCGTTGCGCGTCCGGGGTCAGCGAGACGCCTTGGCCGCCCGGGCCAGGCGGGCGACCAGGATCTCCATGCTCAGCTCGACCGGCCAATCGACCGTGCCCCGGAGCTCGAGGTCGGTCTTGGCGAGCAACCGCACCGACTCCCGCACGCCCTTCGGGCCGAGCCGACGGCTCTGGGCCAGTGCCTTCTTGGCGGGGAACGTGGACCCCTTCATCCCGAGCACGGTGGCGGCCTCCTTCTCGTTCCGCACGCCGGCGCCGTCGAGGCGCAGGATCCGCTGGAAGTGGGTGTGCAGCGTGGCCATCACCTGCATGGGGTGACGTCCGGAGCGCAGCATCCGCGTCAGGGTGGTGATCGCCGCCGCGATGTCACCACGGTCGATGGCGTCGGTCAGGTCCCAGGGGGGCACGCCGCCGGCGTCGCCGAGGAACGGCTCGACGTCGGCGATGCCGAGTCGGGCGCCGTCTCCGTAGGTGGACGAAAGGACGGCCAGGATCCCGGGCAGCTTGCCGGGGTCGTCGCCGAGCCAGTCCACGACGTGGCGCTGGGCATCGCGCTCGAGCCGCAGACCGGCCTTGGCCACCGCATCGTCGACGAAGCTGCCGACGTCTCGCCCGGGGTCGGTGCTGATCGTCTCCCCGCCGGCGGCCGTGATGGCATCAGCCAAGGCCTTCGGCACCCGGCCGGTGCCGCCCCAGTCGAGCACGAGGACGGTGGATGGCAGCGGGTCGGCCAGGTAGTCGAGGAGGCCGGCCAGGTCGTCCTTGGCCTTGAACCGCTCGATGCTGCGCCCGACCACGACCCGGTGGTCGGTGAAGAACGGGCTGGTCTGGGCGGCGTCGACGAGTGGTCGGAGGCGCTCGTCCTCGTCGAGGGTCGGCTCGTCGACCACGAGCGTGGCGTCGGCGTCCCCGACCTGCTCGGCGACCACCGCCGTACGGCGCGCCGAGCGGAGGATGTCGTCGGCACCCTTGATGAGGATCACCGGCGGCCGGCTCACGGTGCGACCCCTCGACCGGTCGCGGTCCGGGCGACAGTGAGCCGGTCCATGACCGTGACGACCCGTCGCAGAGACCGGACGTCGGCGGTCCGCACGACTCGTGCGCCTCCGTGGCCGGCTCGTACGGCCTCGCCCCAGGTGCGGGGGCCGTGGCCGGTGACGGTGACGCCGACCGACGTGGCGTCGCCGGCTGCGCCCGGTTCGCGCACGACGCGCTCGGCCGGGACGCCGGCTTCGGTCGCACGGTCGGCTTGCGGGCCCGGGCACCACATCGTCACCTGCCGGTCGAGGGCGACGTCGATCGCGCCGGGCGAGTCGCACTCGATCGCCACGGCACCGGCGGCCACCAGATCGTCCAGGGCGGCGACGTCGTCGACCGTCACCCCGACCGGCAGCCCCGTGGCTCGGCTCGTCGCGACGACCTGGTCCACGGTCGGATGCCGCAGCCACACAGCATCCGCGCCGGCGATCGATGCCGGACCCGTCCCGTCCAGCACGCCCACGACCACCGTGCGCACGGTCGTGTCCAGCAGCAGGGGGCCGAGCGCCAGGAGCACGAGGCGAACCTATCGCCGTCCCGGCGCCTCGTCGGCGCTCGCCCGGCCGATGCGAACCTCCAGCACCGGCGACGTGGCGGACACGTGCACGTCGAAGCCCGCCCGCTGCGCCACCAACCCGGACCGGGGCACCACGTGGTCCACGACCGGGGCTCCCGCCGGGGCGAAGACGGTCTGGACGGGGAGCCGGGCCCGGATGGACTCCACGACCTCGGCCAGCTCGGGCCGGTTGGCGCGCACCACGACGAGGGACACCACGTGGACCCGGCGACGTCGGAGCACGTCGAGGACCTCGACGCCCGACGCGCCGGGCTCCAGGTCGACGATCGCCGCCGGGCCGTCGCTCCAGACCGTCGCGGCCCACCCGGCCGGTTCGGCCCCCGCAGGCACGCGCACGGTCGCGGGTGTGACGAGCGCCAGCACGAGGAGGCCCACGGCGAGGATCCGGGCTCGCCGCCCACCGCGAGCGGCCAGGAGCGCCGCTGCGGTGACCACGACGACGTGCCGCAGGTCGACGTGACCGAGCGGCAGCGCCCCGCCGACCGACGCCACGTGCTCCAGCGCTTCGAGCCCGACCCGCGAGGGGAGGTGCAGGACCTGTGCCGCTCCACCGCCCACGACACCGGCGACGACCCCGCCCGTCACGCCCCACACCATGAGGGCGCCGGCGAGCGGTGCGGCGGCGACGTTCGCCGGGAGCGCGGCGAGCGGCATCGCACCGAAGGTCGGGACGAGCACCGGGGCCACCGCCAGCTGCGCCCCGGCCGTCATGCCGAGCGCCTCGCGCATCCAGCGGGGCCCGGAGAGGCGGGCGACGATCGGAGGGGCCAGCAGGAGCACGCCGAGGCACGCCGTCACGCTCAGGCGGAACCCCACCGACCGGGTCAGGAGCGGATCGACCAGCAACAGCCCGCAGACCGCCAGCGCGAGGTGACGCAGCCCGCCCGAGGGTCGGCCGGAGGTGGTGGCCCACAGCGCCACGGTCGCCACTGCGGCGGCGCGCACGACCGAGGGCTCGAAGCGCGTGAGGAACGCGAAGCCGGTGACCAACCCGACCGCGACGACGAAGCGGGGCCAGATGGTCAGTCGCCGCAGGACCGGGCCGGCCACGGCCAGGACGAAGACGAGGTTCTGGCCCGAGACGGCGAGCAGGTGCGTCAGCCCCGACGCCCGGAAGTCCGCGGCGAGCTCGGCCGGTTGGTCCCGCTCGTCACCGAGCGTCAGCCCGGCGAGCAGCGCGCGGTGCCGGTCGGGCAGCGACGATGCCCCCTGATCGAGGATCCGTCGCAACCCGTTCGCAGCAGCGGCGTGCGGCGCGCCGTCGGCCACCGCGACGACCGACTCGATCCGCAGTCGACCGGCGACGTGGCGAGCCTCCATCCACCCCGGTCGGTGCACCAGCGCCTCCACGACGCCACGCACGACCACCCGGTCACCCGCCAGCCGCGGCGCCAGGACCGCCATGGCGGACGGGGACCGAGCCTCGGCCAGCAGCCGCCGGCCCTCCATGCGCACCTCGGTCCGCAGCCGGCCCGTCGCCGTCGACTCCGGATCGGTCACCAGCGTGACCTCGGCCTCGACGTCGCCGGTCACCGGCGGCTCGAGGCCGGCGAGCGAGCGCGCGCCGAGCACCGAGGTGAGCAGTGCCAGCGCAGCACCGACGAGGAGCAAACGGACCAGACGTGCCGCGGTCGTGCAGAGGGCGGCGACACCCGCCACCACGGCGGCGAGGAGCACGGGGACCGGGACCGGTGCCGCGACCGTGGCACCGATCCAGGCACTGACCGCCAGTCCGACCGCCGGCAGGTCGGCGCGGCGGTCCCCACCTGGCCGGATCGCATCGCCGATCCGCAGCGCCGCGGGCTCAGACACGGACGAGGTCTCGCAGCGCGGCCAGCTTCGCCTCGCCGATGCCTCGGACGTCGAGCAGGCCCTCGACGCTGGCGAAGGGTCCGTTGCGCTCGCGGTGGTCGATGATGGCGGCTGCGGTGGCCGGCCCGACCCCCGGCAGGGTCTCCAGCAGGGCGGCGTCGGCGGTGTTGACGTCGATCGGCCCGGAGGCATCCGCGCCGGCGGCGGCACCCGGCGCAGGGCCAGGCGGGACCTCGCCGATTCGGGGCACGTAGACCTGCGAGCCGTCCACCAGCACGGCGGCCAGGTTCACCGCACCGGGGTCGGCATCCGGGGCCAACCCGCCCGAGGCCTCGACCGCGTCGATCACCCGCGCGCCGGGCGGCAGCTGGTGCACGCCCGGCGAGGCGACGGCCCCGGCCACGTGCACCACGACCGGGCCGGTGGTGGTGGTCGACGTCGTCACCGCCGCTGCGGTCACGTCCACGAGCGGCAACGTGGCCTCGACCGGCGGGGGCGCCTGCCGGGTGAGCCACCACAGCGCGCCGAGCAGCAGGCCGACCATCGCCGCGCCGACCACGAACGACCGCGCACCGGTGCCGGTGGCGTCCAGCAGCTCCTCCCAGCGCGCCCGCAGGCGCGCGCCGGGCTCCGAGGGCTCGTCCTCGTCGGGGAACATGGCTTCCTCCGTGCACACGCCGGCCGGGGCTCGGCGGTTCGACCGGGGAAGTCGCCGGCGATGGTAGCCCTCGCTCCGGTCGTGCTGCCCCGAGGTCGCCGTGGGACGATCGCGCGGTGCGACGTCGCCGACGTGCCGACGCCCGCTCCGTGGAGGGGGTCTACGACGAGCTGGCGCCGGCCGTGCTCGGGTACTTCCGCTCGCACCGCATGGCCGACCCGGAGGGCCTCACCGGTGACGTCTTCCTCGCCGTCACCCAGCGACTGCACACGTTCGAGGGCGACGCCCCTGCGCTCCGCCGCTGGGTCTTCACCATCGCCCACCACCGCCGGGTGGACGAGATCCGTCGTGCCACCCGGCTCGCACCCCCCGGACCGCCCGGGACCGAGGCGGTCGAGGACGAGGACCCGTTCGACCCTGCGCTCGTGGCCGCCCTGTCCACCCTCACCGACGAGCAGCGCCAGGTCGTGGTGCTGCGCCACGTCGCCGACCTCTCCGTCGAGGACGTCGCCGAGATCACCGGCCGGACGCCCGGCTCGGTGAAGATGCTCTCCGCCCGGGGTCTGGAGGCCCTCGCCGCCCGCCTGGCACCCGCGCCCGACGCGCCCGCGATCCGCACCTGATCACCCCGGCGGTCGCGTCTCTGGCTGTGGCGTCACGGCAGCGTGACGCCGTGCACAGATTCCTCCGAGAGACGCGTGACCTGAGCCGATCCTCGGACGATGGCAGGGGTGATGGACGAGAACGAGATCACCCAGCGCCTCCGGGAAGCCGGCAACCGACCCGTGCCCGGTGAGGTGCGCAGCACCCACCTGACCCGGGTGCACGCCGCCGTCCCGACGGTCGAGCCATCCAAGCGCTTCGGTCGCCTCGCCGTGGCCGCCGCCGCGGTCGTCGGCTTCACCGTCGGCTCCACCGGCTTCGCCATGGCCGGCGCCCTCCCCGACCCGGCCCAGCAGGTCGCCCACGACGTGCTCGCCGTGGTGCAGATCGACGTGGAGAACCCACGCACCCGTGGCCAGTGCATCTCTGCCGCCGCTCGGACCCACGACGACGACGAGGTGGGCAAGCAAGCGGCGAAGGACCAGTGCCCGACGGGCAAGCCGGACCACGCCGGTGAGGGCAAGGGCCAAGGCCGGCCGGACCACGCTGGTGTCCCGGGTGGTCCGAACGGTGTCCCGCACGCGGATGATCCCTGCAAGGGCCCGCCGCCGTGGGCCGGCCAGGGTGGCAACGGCGTCTCCGCCGAGGAGAGGCAGGCGTTCCAGGACGCTCGTGCCACCTGCCCCGACGACGAGGGCGACCCCGAAGCGGGCTGACGGCGGGTCGGACCCGTCCGCTCAGGCGGGCGGGTCGACCACGCCGATGCCGAGCTCCCGACGTGCTCGCCACTCGGCCCGGATCTCGAAGGAGATCCGGCGGTAGGCGCCGTCGTGGCCGTGCCGGCGCAGCCGCCAGCGGAGGTACTCGCCCAGGTAGCGGGTGAGGAACCGGACCCGGCCGAGCTGGTGGTACTGGAGGACGTGCTCGTACTCGTGGCGGCGCAGACGGGGCGACATCGTCACGTCCCGGCGCACGAACACCGTGCGGCCGATGGTGGTGGCGCTGGCGCCTGGCGCGGCGAACCCGCGCACCACCCGCACCTCGTCGATGGTGGGCGGTGGCCGGCGGCGCACGTCGGGACGACCCGGGTGGCCTAGAAGAGCGCGGCGCCCAGCTTCTTGCGATACTCGGCGGTGCGGGGATCGCTCGGGCCCATCAGCTCGAGCATGTCGAGGTACTGCTGCTTGGCGTCCTCGTCGAGCTTCACCTGGGGCAGGAGCCCGGCCAGCACCGAGTCGACGTCGGCGGGGACGTCGGGGTTGGCCATCCGAGCCTGCGCGGCGAGGTGCCGGGTGGCGTCGGTCTCGGGGATGCGGGCGAGCAGGTCGAGCGCCTCTGCCTTGCCCTCGTTGGTGCCGCCCTCGATGAGCAGCGCGGCCAGCGCCTCGATGGCCGGCTCGTTGCCCGGCTCGAGCTCGAGCGCCTGGCGAAGCGATGCCTCGTCGCCCGCGGCCACGAGCTGGGACACCTCGGACTCCTCGGCTGACGGCGCCAGCTGGTCGACCCAGGCCTGGACCTGGTGCTCGGGGAGCGCGCCGACGAAGCCGTCGACGACCTTGCCGTCGCGCATGGCGTACACGGCCGGGATCGACTGGACCTGGAACGCCTGGGCGATGGCCCGGTTGGCGTCCACGTCGACCTTGGCCAGCACGACCTGGCCGTTCGTGGCGTCGACCACCTTCTCCAGGATCGGGCCGAGCGTCTTGCACGGCCCGCACCACTCGGCCCAGAGGTCGACCACGACCGGCACCTGGGTGGAGCGGTCGATCACCTCGGCCTGGAACGTCTGGTCGGTCACGTCGACGTATGGCATGGCGGCCAACCTACCGGCGACACCGGATCGCGCCGCCCTGGCGAGGCGGGCTGAACGGTGCCCGGGGGCGCTCACTAGGTTGGCCTCCCCACACCGACACCGAGAGGGAGGCCCAGTGGCGGACGTGCAGGGAATCGAGATCGAGGCGGTCACGGCCTGGTACCAGGACCACGTGCCCGGGGTGACGCCCCCGCTCGAGTTCGACCTGATCGCCGGCGGCCACTCGAACCTCACCTACCGCGTCACCGACGCCGACGGCCGCCGCACCGTGCTGCGTCGCCCACCCCTCGGCCAGGTCCTGGCCAGCGCCCACGACATGGGGCGCGAGCACCGGATCATCGCCGCCCTGCACGACACCGACATCCCCGTCGCCCCGCCCCTCGGCTACGTCCCGGACGACTCCGTCAACGGTGCGCCCTTCTACGTCATGGACTTCGTCGACGGGCACATCCTGCGCACCCAGGACGAGGCCATGGCGCTCTCGCCCGAGGCGCGCGCCAGCTGCGGCGACTCGCTCGTCGACGTGCTCGCCCGCATCCACGCCGTCGACGTCGACGCGGTCGGCCTCGGCGACCTCGGTCGCAAGGACGGCTACATCGAGCGCCAGCTGAAGCGGTGGTACGGGCAGTGGGAGAAGTCCAAGACCCGCGAGCTCCCCGAGATCGACGAGGTGCACCGGGTCCTCAGCGCCGACGTCCCCGCGCAGGGCCCGGCCGCCATCGTCCACGGCGACTACCGCCTCGACAACTGCATGGTCGACGATCAGGGCGAGGTCATCGCCGTCCTCGACTGGGAGCTGTGCACCCTCGGCGACCCCCTCGCGGATGTCGGGCTGCTGATGGTGTACTGGTCCGAGCCGGGCGACCGCTCCCCCACCCTCGGGGCACCCACCGCCGCCGAGGGCATGCGCTCCCGGCAGGACCTGCTGGACCGCTACGCCGCCGCCTCCGGCCGGGACCTCTCCCGCATCGACTACTACGTCGCCTTCGGCTACTGGAAGCTGGCCTGCATCGTCGAGGGCGTGTACGCCCGCTACATCGGCGGCTCCATGGGCACGCGCGACACCTCGGACTTCGACGGGTTCAAGCACCAGGTCGAAGCACTCGCCTCCCAGGCCAAGGCCGCCGTGGACCGGCTCGGCTGATGTCCCTCTACGAGCTGCACGAGCGCCCAGACCTCGACGCACCGGTGCTGCTCGTCGCGCTCGACGGTTGGATCGACGCCGGAGGCGCCGCAGCGCGTGCCGTGGAGTCCATCATCGCCCAGCACGAGACCACCCACGTGGCGACCTTCGACGCCGATGCACTGCTCGACTTCCGGGCCCGCCGGCCGATCCTGCACCTGATCGACGGCGTCAACACCGGGTTGACGTGGTCCACCACCGAGCTGCACGCCACCCGTTCGCCGAACGGCACCGACGTCCTGCTGCTGACCGGCGTCGAGCCCGACCACGCGTGGAACGCCTTCGCCGACGCCGTCCTCGGCCTGACCGTCGAGCTCGGCTGCGGCATGCAGGTCGGCCTCGGCGCCTACCCGGCGGCCGCACCCCACACCCGTCCGGTGCAGCTGTCGGCCACGGCATCCACCGACGAGCTCGCTGCTCGCGTCGGCCTGGTGCGCGGCACGGTCGACGTGCCTGCGGGCATCGAGGCGGTGCTCGAGCAGCGCTTCGCCGGCATGGGCCTGCCCGCCGTCGGGGTCTGGGCCCAGGTCCCGCACTACGCCGCCGGCATGCCGTACCCCGCCGCCGCCGCCCGCCTGATCGAGGGCCTCAACCTCGTCGCCGGCACCGACTTCTCCGCCGACCTGCTCGCCGACGACATCGCCGACATGCGGACCCGCATCGACGAGCTGGTCCAGCCCAACCCCCAGCACGCGGCGATGATCCGCCAGCTCGAGCAGGCCTACGACGAGTCGCTGGAGGCCATGGGCCGGGACGACTCGGCCCTCGGCGGTGGCGAGCTCCCCTCGGGAGACGAGCTGGCGGAGGAGCTGCAGCGGTTCCTCCGCGAGCAGGGTGGGTGAACACCCGAAGTTGACCGGTCAGTCAAGAAACGTATGATCCGGTGATGAAGATCGACGGGGGCATCGGACTCGACCTCAACACCGCCGGGGAGCAGGCCAAGGAGGCCGAGGACTTCGGCTACGACGGCATCTGGGTACCCGAGACCTCACGCGATCCGTTCCTGCCGCTCGTGCTCGCCAGCCAGGCGACGGAGCGGCTCGAGATCGGCACGTCGATCGCGGTGGCGTTCGCCCGCTCGCCCATGACGCTGGCCAACACCGCCTACGACCTGACGCAGTACTCCAAGGGTCGCTTCATCCTCGGCCTGGGCAGCCAGATCAAGCCGCACATCACCAAGCGCTTCTCGATGGAGTGGTCCAAGCCGGCGGCGCGCATGCGCGAGATGGTGCTGGCGATGCACGCCATCTGGGACACCTGGATGACGGGCGCCAAGCTCGACTTCCACGGCGACTTCTACACGCACACGCTGATGACGCCGTTCTTCAACCCGGGCCCCCACGAGTACGGGCACCCGCGGGTGTTCCTCGCCGGCGTCGGTCCGCTCATGACCGAGGTCGCCGGCGAGGTGTGCGACGGCTTCTTCTGCCACGGCTTCACCACCGAGAAGTACCTGCGCGAGGTCACGCTCCCGGCGCTCGAGGAGGGCCGAAGGAAGGCCGGCAAGACCCTCGAGGGCTTCGAGATCTGCGGACCGAGCTTCGTGGTCACCGGCAACACCGAGGAGGAGCTCGAGGCAGCCAAGGTCGGCACCCGCCGTCAGATCGCCTTCTACGGCTCCACGCCCGCCTACCGACCGGTGCTCGAGTGCCACGGCTGGGGCGAGCTGCAGACCGATCTCAACCGCATGTCCAAGGAGGGCAAGTGGGAGGAGATGGGCACGCTCATCGACGACGAGATCCTCACGACCTTCGCGGTCGTCGGCGAGCCCGAGACCATCGCCCCCGAGCTGCGGCGCCGCTACGGCGACGTCATCTCCCGCCTCAGCTTCTACGCCCCCTACGCCGGCAACCGCGACCGCTGGCAGCGGGTGATCCAGGACATGCGCGGCGACTGACCACGGGTCAGAGCAGCAGCAGCACGCCGGCGACGGCGTAGCCGATCATCACGGCCAGCACCGGGTACTGGCTCACCACCGCCGTGCGAGGCGGGTACCGCTCGACGGCTCGGTCGTGGGCGACGATGACCCCGAGGACGTGGCCGATGACGATGGCCGCCATCTGCAGGTACGCGATCTGGTCACCCGTGACCACCGTGAAGTCGATGACGTCGTCCGCCGTGCCGAACAGGTCCCACCCCGACCCGAGCGGATCCGAGAGCAGGGCCACGAAGGCCTGTCCGTCGAACGCCAGCGACGCGAGGTGGTGGGCGATCGAGTAGGCGAGCACGACCGGGATGAGGGACGGACCCCACCGGCGAGCCTGCGCCGTCAGGTCGGCGTCGTCATCGGTCAGCAACCCGAGGGCGCGGATCGCGACGAGGTAGGCCACCGCCACCGTGGCGATCGTGAGGACCAGCCCGATGGTGCGGACCCCCACGAGATCCCACTCCCGTCGACCGCCGGCGATGTCGCTCCACCACCGGGTGCGACCCACACCGTCGAAGGCCGTGCCGCCGAGCACGACCAGGATCACCCCGAGGGTGCCGGGTCGGAGGTCCACGGTGGCGAGCCCGGTCCCGGGCCAGCGGAACCGCAGCCGGCCCTCGTCATCCCGGAACAGCGGTGACAGGGCGCCGAGCAGGGAGAAGAGCACGGCGAAGCCGTCGCCGGTGCGCACCCAGGCGGCGCCGAACCAGGTGGCCCCCACCAGGACCGCCACGGTGTACCCGCTCAGGAACAGCGCCACGGCGGTCAACGACGCCGGCTCGAAGTACACGAGCTCCAGCCAGAGGAACGCGAACAGCCCGAGCGCAGCCGGCCAGTGCGTCCCCCACCAGCTGGTGGCCGAGGACGTCTCCGGGTCCCGGCCGCGGACGCGGTCGAGCGCGGCGGCCACGGTCCACAGCGGGTTGACCCGTCGCCAGACGTCGCCGAGGAGGGCGCTGGCCAGCTGCATGCCGACCCAGAGCGCGAGGTGGAGCGCGGCGGGTGCGATGTTCACCGACGCGACGTCCTCGCCGAACCAGGCCGCCACGAGGGTCACCGCGAACAGCACGAGGAGCAGCCCCTGCACCACGACGCCGAGGGCCCGAGCCGCCGTGTCGAAGGCGCTCGGTGCGATCGAGCCTCCCGCGCCCGTGGTCAGGCGGGGGCCGAGCCACACCAACCGGAGGGCCGCTGAGGCGATGAGCAGGGCGAAGCCGGCCGCGTAGGCGACGAGCCACGGCTCGACCGGGACGTCGCCGCCGCCGACGCCGTGGGCGAGGATCACGACGGGACCCGGGGTCGTCAGACGCTGACCAGCTCGAGGTGGCCCTCGAGGTAGCGGTTGCGGCACTGGGTCCGCTGCAGCTTGCCGCTGCTGGTCTTGGGCAGGGTGCCCGGCGCGACCAGCACGATGTCCTTGGCCGGGACGCCGGCAACGGCCTTGACCCGCTGCTGGACCAGCGCTCGCAGCGGCGCGAGGTCGGTGCTGCCCTCGGCCGGACGGGCTTCGGCCACCACGACCATGCCCTCCTTGCCCTTGGCCGTCTCGACACCGAAGGCGATGACGTTCCCGGCCCGGACGCCGTCGATGTCGTTGCACGCCCGCTCGATGTCCTCGGGGAACACGTTGCGACCGGCCACGATGATCACGTCCTTGATGCGACCGCAGAGCACCAGCTCGCCGTCGACGAGGTAGCCCAGGTCCCCGGTGCGCAGCCAACCGTCGTGGAACAGCTCGTCGTTGAGCTCGGGCCGCCCGTAGTAGCCCGAGCAGACCGAGGTGCCACGGATCTCGAGCTCGCCGACCTCACGCTCGAGCAGCTCGCGCCCGTCCTCGGGGCCGACGATGCGGATCTCGAGGCCCGGCACGGCGCGCCCCAGGCGGGCGAAGCTGCGGGCGCCGTCGGCACCGGCATCGGCCGGGGCTGCGTAGCGCTCCGTCTCCAGCACCCGTCGATCGACGGTGTCGACCACCAGGCCACGGCCCGGCGGCGGGAACGTGCCGGCGATGGCGACCTCGGCCATGCCGAAGGCCGGGAACGCTGAGCCCCGGGGCATCCCGAACGCCTCGCCGGCATCGAGGAAGTCCTCGACCGTGGCCGGGTCGATCGGCTCGGCGCCGTTCAGGACGACCCGGAGGCGGGACAGGTCGAGCTGCTCCCCGTCCCGCTCCGCCCGGCGCAGCGCACGGGTGGCGAGCACGTAGGAGAAGTTCGGGCCGGCGGTGGCGGTCCCGCCGTACTGCGACATCCACTGCATCCAGCGGGCCGGCGACGCCAGGAAGTCCTGCGGGGCGCCGAGCACCAGTCGGGTGCCGGTGGACATGGCCAGCGACAGCAGACCGACCAGACCCATGTCGTGGTACAGCGGCAACCACGACACCAGCACGTCCTCGTCGACGGCGAGCTCGGCGGCCTCGGCGATGGCGTCGAGGTTGGCGCACACCGCCCGGTGCGGCAGGACCACGCCCTTCGGATCCGACGTCGACCCGCTGGTGAACTGCAGGATGGCGTGGGCGCCGGGATCGGGCACCGGTGCGGAGAAGGCGACGTCGGTGACGAGGTCGCCGAACTCGACCAGGGGCGGGTCGCCGGGTTCGGGGGTGATGAAGGCGGCCAGATCGGCGTCAGCGGCGACGAGGGCGACATCGGCGTCGAGGATGCGCTGGCGGGTCTGGGCGACGAACTCGTCGAGGGAACCCATCCGCATCGGCAGCGGCAGCACCACCACCGTGGCGCCGGCGAGCCAGACGGCCTGGATGCCGGTGACGAGCGCCCGGGTGGTCGGCCCGAGCAGCGCGACGTGATCGCCCGCCCGGACGCCCCGCTGCTGCATGGCGGCCGCCATCTGCGTGGCCTCGTCGTGCACGTCGGACCACGGGACCGTGACGTGGACGTCGCCGGACACGAAGGTCACCTCGTGGCCTCGGGTGGCGCCGGCGGCGACCCGGGCGGCGAGGGTGTCGTGTGGTGCGCTGGTGGCGCGCGGGGGCGTGGGCACGACGGCTCTGACCACGACACATCCGTGCCCGTTACCCCGTTTCGCAGAACGCCTCGGCCATGCGAGGCTCACCGCCATGACGCCGATGACGCCCCGTCCCCTCGAGTGGATCGACTCCGCCCCCGTGCGGGCATCGCGAAGCCGTCGGATCGCCCAGCCACCGGCGGTCGTCTGGGCGGCCATCGCCGACCACGCCGGCTGGACCGACTGGTTCCCCCGTCTCGTCGCGGTGACGCCGGGCCAGGTCGCCGACGCAGTGGGTGGCACCCGCACGGTCGACCTCGGTGCGCTCGCCGTCGAGGAGGAGTTCCTGGCATGGGAGCCCGAGCGGCACTTCGCCTTCACCCTCACCAGCTCGACCAAGCCCGGCCTGCGCTCGATGGTGGAGGACATCCGCCTCACCCCCGACGGCGAGACGGCCTGCACGGTCACCTACACGATGGGCATCGAACCGGTGGGCGGCAAGCTGCTGCGCCCCGTCCTCCAGCCGGTCTTCCGCAAGACGATCAGCGACGGGCTCGCCGGTCTGGCCGGCCACGTGCGGGGCTGATCGGCACCGGACCGCTGGTGGCACGGGTCCTGACACGACGACGAAGGGGTAAGGGACGCCGATGCGATTCAACCGACGGGCCCGGCTGGACTCCGACCAGGTGCGCACCCGCAAGGGCGGGGCCGCAGCCGTGGGCGGCGGTGCCGGCATCATCGGCGTCCTCGTGCTCCTCGCCTTCCAGTTCCTCGGCGGCGGTGGCGGCGACCTGAGCGGCGCGCTCAGCGCGCTCGAGAACACCCAGGTCGGGGGTCAGGGCGCCACGAGCGAGCCGATCGAGGGGTGCGAGACCGGCGCCGATGCCGAGCGCAGCCAGGAGTGCCGCATCGTCGCCGTGGTGAACAGCATCCAGGCCCTCTGGGGCAGCCAGCTCCAGGGGTACCAACCGACCGTCACCAACTTCTTCACCGGCAGCGTCACCACCGGCGGGTGCGGCTCCGCCACCTCCGCCGTCGGACCCTTCTACTGCCCCGCCGACCAGCAGATCTACGTCGATCTCGGCTTCTTCGACGATCTGGAGTCTCGCTTCGGGGCCTCCGGCGGCGACTTCGCCGAGGCCTACGTGCTCGCCCACGAGTACGGCCACCACGTGCAGAACCTGATCGGCGTGCGGGCCGAACGCAGCAGCGGGCCCGAGAGCGACGCCGTGCGCCAGGAGCTCCAGGCCGACTGCTTCGCCGGCGTCTGGGCCGACCACGCCACCACCACGCCCGACCCGGCCACCGGCGAGATCCTGATCCTCGAGCTGTCCGAGCAGGACATCCAGGACGCGCTGAGCGCGGCTGCCGCCGTCGGCGACGACCGCATCCAGGAAGCGGCCACCGGCGACGTCGACCCGCACACGTGGACGCACGGCTCGGCCGAGCAGCGCCAGCGCTGGTTCATGACCGGCTACGAGACCGGCGACCCCAACCAGTGCGACACCTTCGCCACCGACGCGCTCTAGGGAACGATGTTGACGAGCTTCGGCTGGCGCACGATGACCTTGCGCGGCTCGCCGTCGAGGTAGCCCTGCACCGCCTCGCTGGCCAAGGCCAGGGCGCGGGCCTCGTCCTCGCCGATGTCGGGTGAGACCTCGATGCGGTCCCGGACCTTGCCCTGGACCTGCACGACCATCGTGACCCGGTCGACGGCCAGCATCGCCGGATCGTGGGTGGGCCAGGACTGCTCGTGGACGTGGGTGCCGTGGCGCAGCTCCCACAGCTCGGCCGTGACGTGGGGCGCCATCGGTGCGAGCAGCAGCAGCAGGCTGTCGACGGCGAAGTCGGTCTTGCCTCGCTTGTACAGCAGGTTCGTGAACTCCATGAACGCGGCGACCGATGTGTTGTACGACCAGCGCTCGTACTCGTCGGACACGCGCGCGATCAGGCGATGCGCCTCCTTGTCGACCTCGACGGCCTCGTCGCCGGTGGCGGCGGCCACGGCGTCGGAGTCGGGGTGGGCCAGGCGCCAGAGCCGTCCGATGAAGCGCTGCGTGCCCTCGATGCCGACGCCTTCCCAATCGACGTCGTCGGCCGGCGGTCCCACGAACAGCTGACCGAGGCGCAGGGCGTCGGCCCCCTCGCGGTCGAGGATCTCCTCGGGCGCCACCAGGTTGCCCCTGGACTTGGACATCTTCGCCCCGCCCAGGCGGATCATGCCCTGCGTGAACAGTCGAGCGAACGGCTCGCGCAGGCCCGAGGGGGCGACGCCGATGTCGGCCAGGGCCTTGGTGAAGAACCGGGCGTACATGAGGTGGAGGATGGCGTGCTCGACGCCGCCGATGTACTGGTCCACCGGCAGCCAGCGCTCGACCGCCTCCTGCGAGAACGGCAGGTCCTCGTTCGTCGGGTCGGCGAAGCGCAGGAAGTACCACGACGAGTCCACGAAGGTGTCCATCGTGTCGGTCTCTCGCACGGCGTCACCGCCGCACTGCGGGCAGGTCGTGCGCAGGAAGCCCTCGTGGTGCTTCAGCGGCGACTCACCGGTCGGCAGGAACTCGACGTCGTCGGGGGCGATGACCGGCAGCTGGTCGTCGGGCACGGGAACGGCCCCGTTGCCGTCGAGACCCGCGCACGAGGAGCAGTACACGATCGGGATCGGGCAGCCCCAGAAGCGCTGACGGGACAGCAGCCAGTCGCGGAGCCGGTAGTTCACCCGGTGCTGGCCGATGCCGTTCGCGGTCAGCCAATCGATCGCCCGGGCCTTGGCCTCGGCCATCTCCAGGCCGTTCAGGTCCAGCTCGTCGCCGGTGACCGTGGTCCCCGCGCTGTTGATGGCCCGACCGGTGCCCGTGTACGCCTTGCCGTCGAAGTCGTCGGGCGGCTGGACCGTGCGGATCACCGGCAGGTCGTAGGCCTCGGCGAAGTCCCAGTCGCGCTGGTCCTCGCCGGGCACGGCCATGATGGCCCCGGTGCCGTACGTGACCAGCACGTAGTCGGCCAGGTAGAGCGGGACCGACTGCCCGTTGAACGGGTTCTGCAGGTACGAGCCGGTGAAGACGCCCCGCTTGTCGATGGCGCCCTCGGACGACAGACGGTCCATCTCCGAGGTGGACCGGGCCTTGGCGATGAAGGCCTCGACCTCGTCCCGGTGCTCGTCGGTCGTGACGCTGCGGGCCAGCTCGTGCTCGGGCGCCAGCACCGCGTACGTCATGCCGTATGCCGTGTCGGGCCTGGTGGTGTACACCTCGACCCGGGCGCCGGAGGGATGGGGCGCACCATCGGCGTCGACGACCGGCATCGAGAACTGGGCGCCCTCGGACCGGCCGATCCAGTTGCGCTGCATGGTGACGACCCGCTCCGGCCAGTCGACCAGCTCCAGGTCGTCGAGCAGCTGCTGGGCGTACTCGGTGATCTTGAAGAACCACTGCTCCAGGTCGCGCGCCTCGACGAGGTCGCCCGACCGCTCGCACGTGCCGTCGGCCAGCACCTGCTCGTTCGCCAGCACGGTCTGGCACCCGGGGCACCAGTTCACGGCCGCCTTGCGCTTGTAGGCCAGGCCGCGCTCGAGGAAGCGCAGGAAGATCCACTGCGTGAACCGGATGTACTCGGGCGTGTGGCTGGCCACGGTCCGGCGCCAGTCGTACACCGCGCCGATGCGCGTGATCGACGACGTCAGCTCGGGGATCCGCTCCTCGGTGAACACCCTCGGGTGGATGCCGGACTTGATCGCGGCGTTCTCCGCCGGCAGCCCGAAGGAGTCGAAGCCCATCGGCGACAGCACCCCGTGACCCAGCATCGTCTTGTGGCGCACGATGAGGTCGCCGAAGGTGTAGTTGCGCACGTGCCCCATGTGCGCCGGGCCCGAGGGGTACGGGTACATGTTGAGCACGTAGAACTTGGGCCGAGGATCGTCGTTGTCGATCTCGTAGGTGCCCTCGTCGCTCCACCGCTGCTGCCACTTCGCGTCGACGGCCTGCGGATCGAAGTCGGGCACGCGACCATCCACGACGTCGTGGGGAGCGGTGTCTGCGGCCATGGCCGGGCATCGTACCGAGGCCCTCTCCGACGCCCGATTCCGGTTCCCGCCCGCCCCCGGACCGATTTCCGTCGTCGCCCGGATGGTGATGTACCATCGACGCTCCGCAATGCGGACCCTCCGGGGCTATAGCTCAGTTGGTAGAGCGCTTCCATGGCATGGAAGAGGTCAGGAGTTCGATTCTCCTTAGCTCCACGCGAACCCTTCGGCCGGTGGGCCGCCTCGGGTTCGTCGCCGATGCTCCGCATCGGCCAGCGTGCTCCCGATGCTCGACCCTGAGATCCCCCTCCCGGACCGGCTGGTCGAGCTCCCTGATGGGCGGCAGGTCGCGCTCGACGATCGCGGTGACCCCGAAGGCATGCCCGTGCTCTACGTGCACGGGACCCCCGACTCCCGTCTGGCCCGGCACCCCGACGATTCCCTCGCCACAGCCGCCGGCGTGCGTCTCCTCGCCGCCGACCGCCCCGGCATCGGTCACTCCGACCCCGACCCGACCGCCACACCCACGTCCGTCGCCGATGATCTCGCGTCCCTGCTCGACCACCTCGGGATCGAGCGGGCCGCGGTCGTGTCCTGGTCGACCGGGGCCATCCACGCCCTGGCCTTCGCCGGCGTCCACCCGCATCGGTGCCGGCGGGTGGTCCTCGCCGCCCCCCTGGTGCCGGCGGACGCGTACGACGACCCTGCCGTGCTCGAGGGCAGCGACGATGCCCGGCGCCTCTTCGCCGACGCCCACCGGGGCATGGATCCGGGTGCGGTGGGAGCCGAGCTCGCACCGTGGCTGGTCCCACCGGTCATCGACGACGCCACCGCCCGCGAGATGATGGCGGGCTCCATCGCCGCCCTGGCCGACGTCCCCGGCGCCGGCGACCAGCTGGCCCTCGCGGTGCGAGCCTGCGTCGAAGGCGGGATGGTCGGGGTCGAGCGGGACATCAGCGCCCAAGCCGCACCGCTCGGGGACCTGCTCGACCAGATCACGGCCACGGTCTCCATCCACGTGGGCACGGACGACACGGTCACCCCGCCGGCGATGGCGGCGTGGCTCGGTCGGCGCCTGCGCGTCGAGCCGACCGTGCACGACGGCATCGGCCACGAGCTGGCGATCCGCCGGTGGGCGGACCTGCTGGCCGAGGCGGCCGAGGCCTGAGCGCTACCGGGTGCCGGCCGAGGCAGCAGCCGCCGGCAGGTCCGGGTCCTCCCAGGCGACCTGGGGCACGTCGGACCAGAGCCGCTCGAGCTCGTAGTACTGGCGGGCGTCGTTGTGGAACACGTGGACCACGAACGTGCCGTGGTCGGCGAGCACCCACTCGGCCTCGGTGAGGCCCTCGACCCGCAGTGCCTTGGGGCCACCGGCCTCGGCCACGGCGTCCTCGCACTCCTGGACGACCGTCCGCACGAGGCGCGGGTTCGAGGCCGAGGCGATCACGAAGTAGTCGGTGATGGCCAGCACGTCGCCCACCTGCAGCACCAAGATGTCCGTCGCCCCCTTGGCGAAGGCCGCTCGCGCCGCAGCGATGGCGAAGGTCGGGTCGAGCAGCTCGTCGGGCAGTCCGGAGGCGGTCGCGGGGGTTGTGGTCAGCTCGGCGTCAGTCATGGTCGGCACCGAGGGTAACCGTGATGTCCACGACATCACTCGGCCGCGGGTCCACCACCACGTCGCCGACCCCGAGCAGATCACGGATCGCCATCGCCGCCTCCTCGTGCGAGGGGTTGACGTAGGCGATGGTCGTCGTGGGCTCGTCGAGCGAGCGGGCGTTGCCCACCACGGCCACCTCCACCCCCACGGGCGGGAGGGCCAGCGCGAGCACCCGTGCCTCGTCGAGGTCCTCGGTGCCGTTCAGCACCCGCACCCGGGGGCGCACCCCGGGCCTCGGGCTGCGGGGCAGCGGCACCAGGTCGGCCACGAGCGCAGCGACCTCGTCGAGCTCGGGTGCGAAGGTCGGCTGGTCGTCGTACTCCTCGACGACCACCGGCTCGACCGGCAGGGTCTCCACGACGCTGGACCCGGCGGCGAGGGCGCGCACGAAGCGGCCGATGCCGACCTCAAGCTCCCCCGGCACCGCGGACGGGTCACCGGACGCGGCCACGGCCTCGAGCCACGCCTCCCAGAACGTGCGGTGGCGGAAGAGCCGGGCCAGGTCGGACTCCCCCTCCTGGGTGGCCTCGAGGTAGGCGCCGACGTCGTCGGCCTCGAGCTCCAGATCGCCGGCCGGGAAGCGCAGCTCGCCGTCGACCTCGAGGTCGTCGAGGTTGTCGATCGACAGCGGCGCCACGGGGGCGACGAGGCCGGCCCAGCGCTCGGCGTCGACGACGACCACCTCCCCGATGCCCGTGGTGAGCACGTCGCCGACGACCTCGGCCTGGAGCTCTGCGGTGCCGAGGTCGTAGGCCGCCTCGATGGGCGCGTAGCCGAAGAGGGGCAGGTCCGAGACCGTCCGGGTCGGAACGAGCACCACCCCGCCGCCCCCGGCGTTCGGGTCGGGGAGCGTGAGCACCGCGAGCGAGTCGACCAGACCCCCGACGTCGTGGATCACCAGCAGGGTCGGGGTGGGCGAGACCAGGGCCTCGTATCCCGGGGCGGTGGGGTCGGTCTCCTGGGTCAGCACCTGACCCTCGGTGCTGGACCGGATGATGCGCGTGCCTGCGTAGACGAGACCGGCGCCGGTGGCGAACAGGCCCAGCAGGACCAGCACGGACAGGACCGTGCCGAACCCGATCCGGGTGCGCACCGCGCCGGTGCCGTCGGGAGCAGCGGACTCCGCTGCCGGCGTCTCCCGGGCCTCGGACGACGGCCGGTCCGGGGTGGCCGGAGGCGCGACGGGCTGCGGCATGCCGAGCGGCACCGAGAGCAGGGCGCGCAGCCGGGCGTCGCGGTCGTCCTCCGAGTCCACCTCCGACGCGCCACCCTCACCCGCCACGTGTGGCTCCGGCCCGCCGGAGCGCTGCTGCGTCACGTGGGCTCACGATAGAGGTGGCGCTCGCGCACGCACGAGATCACCGCGCCCGGCAGGAGGTAGTCGAGCGGGCGTCCGTCGGCGACGCGATCGCGCAGGTCGGTGGAGGACACCTCCAACCGGGGCACCTCCACGTGGGTCCAGTCCCACCCGTCGGGCACGACGGGTGGCGGTTCACCGGGCCGGTCGACCACGACGAGCGACGCCCGCGCCCGGACCTCCTCGACCCGCTCCCAGGTGGGCAGGCCGGTGGCCGCGTCGGCACCGAGCACGAGGAACAGGGACGCGCCAGGGTGTCGCTGGGCGAGCTCGGCGAGCGTGTCGGCGGTGAAGCTGTGGCCGCCCCGGGCGATCTCCAGGTCGCACGCCGCCAGCCCATCCATCCCGCGCACGGCCGCCTCGACCATGGCCAGGCGGTCCGCCGCCGGCGAGATGGGTCGGCTCCCGAGCTTCTGCCACGGCTGGTTGGCGACGACGAGCAGGACCTGGTCGAGGACCAGGGCGTGGCGCACGTTGACGGCCGTGACCAGGTGGCCGACGTGGGGTGGGTCGAAGGTCCCCCCGAACACCCCGATCCGCGCCGCTGCCACGCAGCGACGTTATTCGACGGTCCGGGCGACCCGGCAGCGGCCACACTTGCCGGGCGCCCGGCGGGCGCGGCCCCGACCATTAGCGCTCAATCGGAGCGGGCGGTGGTCTCCCGGTCACGCCCACTGGGTACCGATGCTGGGACGCGGGTTCGGCCCCCCTGAGCCCGCTGTGACTGGAGTCACGAGCCCGGTCGGAATCCTCCACCCGCAACCGCCGTTGGAACGAGTGTCATGAGCGACTCTGTTGGACAGTATCTGAACGAGATCGGGATGGTGCCCCTCCTCACCGCCGCTGAGGAGCGCGAGCTCTCCCAGATCATCGAGAAGGGCCGCGAGGCCCAGGAGCGCCTGGACGCGGGTGACAAGAAGACCCGTGAGGAGCGGCGGGCGATCGCCGATGCCGCCGCCGCCAAGGATCGCTTCATCCGGGCCAACCTGCGCCTGGTGGTCTCGATCGCCCGCCGCTACCCGCTGCCCCCGTCGATGGAGCTCCTGGACCTGATCCAGGAGGGCAACCTCGGGCTCGAGCACGCCGTCGACAAGTTCGACTGGCGCAAGGGCTTCAAGTTCTCGACCTACGCCACCTTCTGGATCCGCCAGGCCATCGGCCGCGCCCTCGACCAGAAGGCCAGCCTCGTCCGCCTCCCCGGCGACCGCTCGGCCAGCCTGCGCGCGGCCCTGCGCCACGCCTCGGGCGAGGGCGGCGAGCTCGACGACGAGCACGCCCGCCTCCACCGGCTCACCACGCCGACCTCCCTCGACCGCACGGTCGGCGACGAGGCCGACGGCTCCGAGCTCATCGACCTCCTGGCCGACAACAAGCCCGGTCCCGAGACGCTCACGCTCAAGGCAGCCGAGGACGAGTTCGTCACCGGGCTGCTCGACGTGCTCGAGCCCCGGGCCCGCTACGCCGTCGAGCAGCGCTTCGGCCTGAACGACGGACGCACCCGCAGCTACCGCGAGGTCGGCGAGGAGCTCGGCGTGACCGCCGAGGCCGCTCGCCGCCTGGTGAAGCGGGCCGTCGGCACCGTCCGCGAGGAAGCCGGCACGCGAGGCGCAGCCTGACCACTTCGACAGGGTGCCAGGCACCCGACGGAGAACGATCCACCCACCACCCCCAAGACAGACGCCAGCCCGGCTCTCCCTCCCCCCTCCCCCGCCGGGTTGCGCGATCTGCAGCGTTCGGACCGCTTCCCCCGGCGGTCCGAACTGCTTTTTGCCCACCCGCGACGACGTGCGAGGCTTGACGCGTGACCCAGTGGACCCCCACCTCCTGGCGGACCAAGTCCGCCGCGCAGCAGCCCGAGTGGCCCGACGAGGGTGCACTCGAGGCCGTGCTGAAGGAGCTGGGCTCCTATCCCCCGCTGGTCTTCGCCGGTGAGGTCCGCGACCTCACCGCCCAGCTGGCCCAGGTGGCGGCCGGCGAGGCGTTCCTGCTCCAGGCGGGCGACTGCGCCGAGTCCTTCGACTCGTTCTCCGCGGACGCCATCCGGGACAAGCTGAAGGTCATCCTCCAGATGGCCGTGGTGCTCACGTACTCCTCGGGCGTGCCGACGGTGAAGGTCGGGCGGATCGCCGGCCAGTTCGCCAAGCCCCGCTCGAGCGCGACCGAGACCGTCGAGGGCACCGAGCTGCCGTCGTTCCGGGGCCACATCGTCAACGACGTCGGCTTCACCTCGGCCTCCCGCCAGGCCGATCCGGCGCGCCTGCTGCAGGCGTACAACCAGTCGAGCTCGACGCTGAACCTGCTGCGGGCCTTCACCAAGGGCGGCTTCGCCGACCTCACCCGGGTCCACCAGTGGAACCAGGAGTTCGTGGCCTCGTCCCGGGAGGGCAAGCGCTACGAGGCCCTCGCCCACGACATCGACCGCACCCTGCGGTTCATGAAGGCGTGCGGCATCGACACCGAGGTCACCCCGCACCTCCACGAGGTCGACTTCTTCACCTCCCACGAAGCCCTCCTGCTCGGCTACGAGGAGGCCCTCACCCGCCGGGACTCCCTCACCGACGACTGGTACGACTGCTCGGCCCACATGCTCTGGATCGGCGAGCGCACCCGTCAGATCGACGGCGCCCACGTCGAGTTCCTGCAGGGCGTGCGCAACCCCCTCGGCTGCAAGGTCGGCCCGTCGGCCACGCCCGAGGACGTCCTCGACCTCTGCGAGGCACTGAACCCGGACCGCATCCCGGGCCGGCTCACCCTCATCTCCCGCATGGGTGCGGACAACATCGGCGAGCTGCTCCCGCCGCTGCTCGCAGCCGTCCGCGACGCCGAGCACCCCGTCGTGTGGGCGTGCGACCCGATGCACGGCAACACCTTCACCTCGGAGTCCGGGCGCAAGACCCGCCACTTCGAAGACGTGGTGCGTGAGGTCGCCGGGTTCTTCGCCGCCCACCGCGACGCCGGCACCTGGCCGGGTGGCATCCACATCGAGCTCACCGGCGACGACGTCACCGAGTGCCTCGGCGGCGCCGAGGAGATCGGCGACGCCGACCTCGGCAACCGCTACGAGACGATGTGCGACCCGCGCCTCAACGGTCGCCAGTCGATCGACCTCGCCTTCCGGGTCGCCGAGCTCCTCCGCGGCTGAGGCAGGTCTGGGGCGCAGCCCCAGCGGGGGGCACACGGGGGCGGAGCCCTCGAGCGTGCGGACAAACGCCGGGATTCCTCCGGACAATCGGGAATGTTGATCTGTCCGGTCGGGTTTGACACACTGCCGATGTGCAATACCTGACCGGTGTGGTCAGGTTTCCCGGAGACCGAGGGGATCCCTTCCGATGCAGAGCCACGAGATCGTGCTCGACCCTGAGCAGGCGGCCGACATCGCCAAGTTCGAGACCCAGCTCGCCGCCTACCTGGACGGCTCGCTGGCCGAGGACGCCTTCCGGGTGTTCCGGTTGACCAACGGCATCTACGGGCAGCGCCAGGGCGGCACCAACCAGATGGTCCGGGTCAAGATCCCGTACGGGAAGATGAGCCCGTCGCAGCTGGACATGATGGCCCACATCGCCGACACCTACAGCCGGGGATGGGGTCACATCACGACCCGCCAGAACATCCAGTTCCACTTCATCCAGCTGGAGCAGATCCCCGACGTCATGCGCGACATGGCCGTGGTCGGCATGACCAGCCGGGAGGCGTGCGGCGACACCAACCGCAACGTCCAGGGCTGCCACCTCGCCGGCGCCTGCCCGCACGAGGTGCTCGACATCTCGGCCTGGGCGCAGGCCACCCACGAGCACTTCCTGCGCAACCCGCTCGTGCAGCGCCTGCCCCGCAAGTTCAAGATCAACTTCTCCGGCTGCACCACCGACTGCGGCCAGGCCATGTTCAACGACGTCGGCGTCATCGCGGTCACGCACCAGCACGAGGACGGCACCGTCGAGGCCGGCTTCCGGGTCTTCGTGGCCGGCGGCCTCGGCGCCAACCCCCACCCCGCCCTCGCCCTCGAGGAGTTCACCCCCCGCCACCGCCTCATGGAGACCATCGAGGCCGTCCTGCGGGTGTTCAACAACCACGGCTTCCGCGACAACAAGCTCCGGGCCCGCCTCAAGTGGCTGGTGGACACGATGGGCTGGGACGAGCTGCAGGAGCGCATCCTCAAGGAGCGCGCCTTCCTCGTGGCCTCCTCGTCCTGGCCGGGCGGCGTGCCCGAGCTGGTCGAGAAGTGGGGCGACGCCCCCGCCGGCGTGGCCCCCGGCACCGCACCCACGCCCATGGGCCAGGGTGTGCCGGTCATGCTGCGCCGCCGCGGCGCCTACGAGGCCTGGGAGGACGCCAACGTCGTCCGGGGCAACGCCAAGGGCACCGTGTCGGCCTACGCCTGGTCCCGCCTCGGCGACGTCACCTCCGAGCAGTTCCGGGCCCTGGCGAACATCCAGCGCGAGCTCGACGCCGAGGTCCGCATCACCAACCGCCAGAACCTGGTCTACCGGGGCCTCACCGAGGACCAGCTGCCGATCCTGTTCGACCGGCTGTCGGCCATCGGCATGGCCGAACCGGGCGCTGAGCTGTCGCGCGACGTCGTGGCCTGCCCGGGTGCCGACACGTGCAACCTCGCCGTCACCCAGTCCCGCGGTCTGGCCAGTGCCATCGGCGAGGCCCTCGAGGAGGCCGGTCTGGCCGAGGTCGGCGGCGTGCGCACCAACATCTCGGGCTGCACCAACTCCTGCGGTCAGCACCACGTCTCCGACATCGGCTTCAACGGCGTCGAGCGCCGGGCCAACGGCCGCTCGGCCCCCGGCTACCAGATGCTGCTCGGCGGCTACGTCGGCCAGGAGACGATCCACTTCGGCGAGAAGGCCCTGCGCCTGCCGGCCAAGAACGCCCCCGAGGCGACGGTGCGCGTCGTGCGCCGCTTCGCCGCCGAGCGCGAGGCCGGCGAGGACTTCCGGGCCTGGATGGACCGCGCCGGCGGGGCCAAGGCCATCGGTGCCGAGCTCGCCGACCTGGACGTGTTCCCGGAGTACGAGACGGCGCCCGACTTCTACGTCGACTACGGCGAGACGGGGCCCTACGTGAAGGAGATCGGCGAGTCCGAGTGCGCCACCTGAGGGCCGAACGTCCGATCCCCCCACCCACCTCCGACCGGAAGCCCCTCCCCCGATGAGCGTCACCCTCCCGTTCCCCAGCCAGCGCCACTCCTACACCGACGACGAGCTCGTCGAGGTGAATGCCGAGCTGGAGCACGCCCCCGCCTCCAAGATCATCTCCTGGGCCGTGGAGGCCTTCGGTCCCCACCTCTGCCTCACCGCGTCGATGAACGACGCGGTGCTCATCGACCTCGCCGTGAAGGTCGACCCCGCCATCGAGGTCGTCTTCATCGACACCGGCTACCACTTCCCCGAGACGCTGGCCACGGTCGAGACGGTCCGCCGGCGCTACGGGCTGAACATGAAGATCATGACCGCACCGGAGAACACCGAGCTGCTCTGGAAGACCGACCCCGACAACTGCTGCTCGGCGCTCAAGGTCCAACAGCTCGACCGCGCCCTCGCCGGCAAGGCCGCCTGGATGAGCGGCATCCGCCGGGCCGAGGCCGACACGCGCGCCACCGCCCACGTGGTGGGCCGCGACCTGCGCGGCCTGGTGAAGGTCAACCCCATCGCCCAGTGGACCGACCTCGACGTCACCACCTACGTCGAGGCCCACGACGTGCCCGTGAACCCGCTGATCGCCCAGGGCTACGGGTCCATCGGCTGCATGCCCTGCACCGAGAAGGTGGCCGACGGCGAAGACGCCCGGGCCGGTCGCTGGCGGGGCAAGACCAAGACGGAGTGCGGCCTGCACGGCTAGGTGTCGCCTTCGGCGACCTCGAGTTGCTCGGCTGCGCCTCACAACGTCGCGACGAACCCGCCTGGGTACGGTCACCCCATGACCGAGCACCGCACCGTCACGAGCACGGACGGCCTCCGACTGGCCGTCTGGGAGCACGGAGATCCGACGGACCCCACCGTCGTCCTCGTCCATGGCTACCCCGACACCCACCGGGTCTGGGACGGTGTCGTCGCCGAGCTCGCCGGGACCCACCACGTCGTCACCTACGACGTCCGGGGGGCGGGCTCGTCGGAGGTCCCCGGAGACCGGGCCGGCTACGACCTGGCCCGGCTCAGCGACGACCTGGTGGCCGTCGTCGACGCCACCTGCCCCGACGGTCCCGTGCACGTCGTGGGCCACGACTGGGGCTCGATCCAGGCCTGGGAGCCGGTGTGCACCGGTGCGCTCGGCGACCGGCTCGCCACCTTCACGTCGATGTCCGGGCCCAGCCTCGACCACGTCGGCCACTGGTTCCGAGCGCGCCGCCGCGGTGAGGGCGGTGGACGCAGGCAGCTCGTCGGCCAGGGACTGCGGTCCTGGTACGTCGGCCTCTTCCAGCTGCCCGTCCTGGCCCCGTTCGGGTGGAGCCGCTTCGCCGAGCGGCCGTTCCGCCGGTACCTGGCGCGGGTCGAGGGCCTCGGCCCCGACACCCAGCCCGGCCCGTCACTGCCCCTCGACGGGGCCAACGGCGTCGAGCTGTACCGCCAGAACGTGCGGTCCCGCATGGCCGACCCCCGGGAGCGCCGCACCGACGTGCCCGTGCTCCTCCTGGTCGCCACCGGTGACCGCTACGTCACCACCGCCCTGCTCGACGACCTCGACCGGCACTGCTCGGACCTGCGCCGGGTCGAGGTCGACGCGAAGCACTGGCTTCCTGCAGCCCAGCCCGACGTCGTCGCGACGCTCGTCGCCGAGCACGTCGCCCGCCACGCTGGACCATGAGGAAGTTCGGAGGCCCTGCCGAAGAACTTCAGGAAACCCGGAAGGCCCGCACGGGCCTGGGAGGGTTTCAGTCGCCGTTGACGGACCAGTGCCAGGGCTCGCTCGGCAGGTTGTAGAAGCCGTAGCGGGCGGCGTTGGCCCGCAGCCACTGGAACGCCGGTGACGAGCGGGACCGGATCGTGCTGCCCTGGTAGGTGAAGTCCACGGCGAGGCCACGCTCGTGGTTCGACTGGCCGGGACGGGCCGTGGGCGGGCTGCACTGGCTCGGCGACATCTGGTAGATGGCGTAGTTGCTCGAGCCGCAGTTCTGCCGGCGCAGCTCGACCTGGCGCTGGGAGTCGCGGTAGCCGTAGCCGCTGAGGCTGATCCCGTCGGACTCGGCAGCGGACAGCAGGCCGGCGAGGTTGTCGGCGATGCTCTGGTGGATCCGGATCCCCCGGACCGACACGATGCTCCCCGAGCCGGTGATGCTGATCGTGACCGGACCGGCGCTGCGGGCCGACGCCGCAGCCGCCGCCGCTCGCTGCGCGGCCAGCTGCTTGGCCAGGGCGGCCTGCTCGGCCTGCAGCTTGGCCGACAGCTCGCGGTCGCGTCCCTCGAGGAACGCGGCCTCGGCGAGCTGGCGATCGAGCCGGGTCTCGACCTCGGCGACGACCTTGGCCTGCTGATCACGGGCCACGGTGACCTCGTCGAGGCGGGCGTCGACCGCGGCCTGCTGGCGCTCGGCGGCAGCGGCGGCGTCCTCGGCCGCGGCCTCGGCGATCTCGAGGTCCTCGCGGGCCCGGGCCAGCTGGTCCAGGGAGTCGAGCTGGGAGGACGACTTGGCCTCGAGCAGCGACCGCTTCAGCTCGGCCTCGCCGATCGTGTCGGACTCGAGGGAGTCGACGAGGGAGGCCTCCGACGGAGGCCGGATGTAGGTCTCGACGGCCAGCTCCTTGACGGCCTCGTCGAGAGCGGCGATCTCGGCCTGCTTGGCCACCACCAGCTCGGTGGCCCGGGCGAGGGCGGCGTCGGCCTCGGCGGAGCGGCGCTCGGCGTCGCGCAGCGCGGCGGTCTGGGTGGCGACGTTGGCGTTCAGTGCCGACAGCGCCGCCTCGACCTGGGCGTTGGTGGCGCGGAGGGTGTCGATCTCGGAGGCGACCGCCGCCCGCTGGCGCTGCACCTGGGCCCGCTCGGCGGCGGTGTCGGCCCGAGCGATCCCGGGCGCGACCAGCGTCACGGCGAGCGAGCCGACCAGCAGGGCCAGCGCGGCGAGGATGATGCCGGCGGTGCGGCGGATTCGTTGTTCGTAGAGCATGTGGTGGGGGGTGTCCTGGTGGGGTCAGGGCGGCCGAACGGGACGAACCGGTCTGGCGAGTGTTGCGAAATGGTAACGAACGCGACTGCACCGTCACACTTCGTCACCACCGTAGCCACTTCCTGCCCTCGCGAACGCGACCGTGCGGAGGTTCTGTCCGTCGGCGTGCCTACTCGAGGATGTCGACGAAGCGCTCGAGCTGGCGCAGGTTGCGCACCTCGAACACCCCGTCGCAGTACCCGGAGTACTCCCCCATGATGGAGTCGCCCGTGTCCCAGTAGGACTTCGGCTCGGGGTTGAGCCAGTAGACGTGGCGGGCCCGGTGCTGCATGTCCTTCACGACCCAGGACTGGGACGCGTGGTAGTTGTTCCGCGCATCACCGAGCAGCAGGACGGTGGTCTTGGGACCCACGTCCTTGCCGTAGGTCTGCCAGAACACCTCGAACGCGTGCCCGTAGTCGGAGTGGCCGTCGACCCACACGACGTCGGCCTCGGTGTTCACCCGGTGCACGGCCTCGGTGATGTCCTCGACGCCTTCGAAGAGGTGGGTGACCTCGTCGATGCCGTCGATGAACACGAAGGCCCGCACCTTCGAGAACTGCCCGGAGATCGCGTACACGAGGTGCAGGGTGAAGCGGGCGAAGGACGCCACCGACCCGGAGATGTCGGCGACCACGAAGATCTCCGGCTTGGAGGGGCGCGGGTAGCGGAACTTGGGCTCGGCCGGCACGCCGCCGTAGGACAGCGAGTGGCGGATGGTGCTGCGGAAGTCGAGCGGGCCCTTGCGGCCGTGGCGGCGCTTGCGGGCCAGGCGCACCGCGAGCTTGCGAGCGAGGGGTTGCAGCGCCTTGCGCAGCACGACCATCTCCTCGCGGGACGCATGCATGAAGTCGATGTCCTCGGGCAGCGGCTTGCGCAGCGTGCGGGCCATGGCCTCCACGCCCCGGTCGGCCACCAGGCGCCGGCGGATCTCGGACTCGATCTCCTGCTTCAGCTTCTCGATGCGGGTCTCGAACTCGTCGCGCTCGAGGCGCTCCTCGAGCTGGGTGAGCGGCGCCGGGCTCTGCTGGCGGGCCTGCTCCATGAGCTGCTCGAGCAGGCTGTCGAGGTCGAGGTGCCGCAGCGTGCGGTACAGGTAGTAGGTACCGCCGACCGGGCGGCCCGGCTCCATGCCGGCGAAGCGCTTGACCGACTGGCGGGCGACGGCGCGCATCATGCCCGTGTCGCCCTGCTGCAGTGCCTTCATCAGCATCTGCGCGATCTCCTCGGGCGTCATGGCGTCCATGGCGCCACCACCGCCCGACTGGTCGCCGTCCTCGCCCTGGTCCCCCTGGAGCTGCTCCATGAGCTCGTCGATCGCCTGGGCCAGCTCGCTGTCGGGGTCGAGCTCGTACTGCGGCCCCCGGTAGCTGAAGTACACCTCGAAGACGGTCTCGAAGGCGCGCCAGTGCGAGTTGTTCTTCACCAGCGTGGCGGCGAGGGCGTACTTGAAGGCCTCGCGGTCCTCGAGGGGGATGTGCTTGACCGCCTCCATGGCGTCCAGGTTCTCGGTGAGGCTGACCGGCAGGCCGGCCTCACGCAGCTCCTGGATGAACCCGGCCAGCAGCTCGCTGATCGCCTCGCCGGCGCCGAGCTCGAGATCCGGGTCGGTCTCGGTCACGATCCGGCGGCCGCCTCTGCGGTGTCCTTCGCCATCTCGGACTTGGCGTCCTCGAGCTCGCGCAGGGCCTTGGTGATGTCCGACTGGTACTTCAACAGGATGCCGATGGTGCTCCGGGCCGTCTCGGCGTCGATCTGGTCGATGCCGAGGAGCAGCAGCGTGCGGGCCCAGTCGAGGGTCTCGGACACCGACGGGCTCTTCTTCAGCTCGAGGTTGCGGATCGAGCGGACGATGCGGGCCACCTGGTCGGCGAGCGCCTCGGTGATGTCCGGCACCTTGGTGAGCACGATCTCCTTCTCGCGCTCGAGGTCCGGATAGTCCACGTGCAGGTAGAGGCAGCGCCGCTTCAGCGCCTCGGACAGCTCACGGGTGTTGTTCGAGGTGAGGAACACCATCGGGATCTGCTTGGCCTCGATGGTGCCGAGCTCGGGGATCGAGACGGTGTAGTCGGACAGGATCTCGAGCAGGAGCGCCTCGGTCTCGACCTCGACGCGGTCGACCTCGTCGATCAGCAGCACGACCGGGTCGTCGGCGGTGATGGCCTCGAGCAGCGGGCGGGTCAGCAGGAACTCGTCGGAGAAGATGTCGCCCGAGAGCTCGTCCCACTCGTCGGTGCCGGAGTCGTCGCTCTTGCCTGCGGCCTGGATGCGCAGCAGCTGCTTCTTGTAGTTCCACTCGTACAGCGCCTTGGACTCGTCGAGGCCCTCGTAGCACTGCAGGCGGATCATCCGGGCGCCCATCATCTCGGCCACCGACTTGGCGAGCTGGGTCTTGCCGGTCCCGGCCGGACCCTCGACGAGGATCGGCTTCTGGAGGCGGTCGGCGAGGTACACGATGCCGGCGATGCCCTCGTCGGAGAGGTAGTCGACCTTCTTCAGGCCCTCTCGGACACTGGGGACGGAATCGAAGCGCGGTTCGGCCATATCCCGACCCTACCGAGCAACTTGACCGACTGGTCAACGCAAACCCTCGGTCGCCTGAGCGACCTACGGGTTTGTCGACGGATGCTCCGCATCCGTCGGCATCCTCACTTCGTGCGGCGCCCCTTCTTGGCGGCCGCCTTCAGCTTGGACTTGATGCTGGCGGCGATCGATCCCAGGACGCCGGGGTCGGTCGCGGCGTTCTCGAGGATCAGGGCGGTGATGGTCCGGGCCTCGACGGGGTCGAGCCCGACGGCCACGGCATCGCCCCGGGCCACCGCCTGCTGGGCCTCCCCGGGCAGCCCGTCGCCGGCCTCCTGGATCGCCGCGACGACGACGTCGAGCAGGTCCTCGTCGGCCTCGCCCGGTCGATCGTCCACGAGCTCCAGGAGCTCCTCGGCGGCGTCGCGCTCGAGGAACACCACCCGCTGGTCGGTGTCTGCCATCGCTTCCTCTCGAAGGTCCCCGCGGTTGCGCCCGTCGCCGCCGCTGCTCCCGGTTGCCTACCCGTCGGGACCCGGTCGCAGACGCTCAGCCGCGGACCTGGCCGGTGCCGCGCACCACGAACTTCTCGGTGGTGAGCTGGCGCAGGCCCATGGGCCCGCGAGCGTGCAGCTTCTGGGTCGAGATCCCGATCTCGGCGCCGAAGCCGAACTCCTCCCCGTCGACGAAGCGGGTGGAGGCGTTGACCACCACCGCAGCGGCGTCGACCTCGGTGGCGAAGCGGTCGGCGGCGGCGAGGTCGGTGGTGACGATGGCCTCCGAGTGCCCGGAGCCGTGCCGGGCGATGTGTTCGATGGCGTCGTCGATGGAGCCGACCACGGCGACCCCGAGCTTGAGATCGAGGAACTCGGTGTCCCAGTCGTCGGCGTCGGCGGCGGCGATGTCCGCGAGGAGGGCGCAGGCGCGCTCGTCACCCACCAGCTCCACGCCGTCGAGGGCGGCCGCGGCACGCGGCAGGAAGGCCTCGGCGACGTCGGCGTGCACGAGCAGCTTCTCGGCGGCGTTGCACACCCCGGGGCGCTGGGTCTTGGCGTTCACGATGATGTCCAGCGCCATGTCGAGGTCGGCGGTGGCGTCGACGTAGACGTGGCAGTTGCCGTCGCCGTCGATCACGAACGGGACGGTGGCGTTGTCGAGGATGCTCTGGATGAGCGAGCGGCCGCCGCGCGGGATGAGGCAGTCGACCAGCCCCCGCAGCTGCATGAACTCGACCGCCGCCTCGCGGCTCACGTCCTCGACGAGGACCAGGGCGTCGGCGGGCAGGCCGGCCTTCGCGATGCCCTCGCGAAGGGCAGCCGCGATGGCCGTGTTCGACTCGATGGCGGCCGAGGAGCCGCGCAGGAAGGCGGCGTTGCCCGACTTGAGGCACAGCCCGAACGCGTCGCTGGTCACGTTGGGGCGGGACTCGTAGATGATGGCGACGACGCCGAGCGGCACCCGGACCCGGTTGATGCGCAGGCCGTTGGGGCGGCTCCACCCCTCGGAGACCTCGCCGACCGGGTCGGGCAGGGCGGCCACCTGGCGCAGGCCGCCGGCCATCGCCTCGATGCGAGGGGCGGTGAGCCGGAGCCGGTCGAGCAGGGCCGGCGCCATCCCACCGGCCTCCTCGCGGGCCACGTCGGCTGCGTTGGCCTCGAGGATGGCGTCGGTGCTGGCCACGAGCAGGTCGGCCGCGGCGAGCAGGGCGGCGTCCTTCGCGGCCGTGGAGGCGGTGGCCAGCACGCGGGAGGCGGCCTGCGCCCGGGCCCCGAGCCGTGCCATCGGGGAGTCAGCGTGTGGGGCGGCCATGCGGGAAGTCTAGGGACGCCCCTCACCACGGGGCAGACTCGGCGCGTGCTCCCCGACCCGGCGCTCGACGACGCGGTGCGCGCGTTCTGCGATGCGCTGACCCCTCGGGTCCGGGATCTGGCCGCGTCGGTCACCGGTGTCGATGGTGCGCTCCTCGACGTCGACGTCCAGGTCGAGGCCTACAACCTGGCGGCCGCCTTCATCGACGCCGACGGGCTGCACACCGACCCCGAGCTCTGGGCGTTCATCGCCGCGTTCGGGCCGCGCTTCGGGGGCAGCCTGGCCCGCTCGGCCCCGGCCGACGTGCGCTCGGCCCGGCTGCTGGCCGACCGGGTCCGCTTCCTCGACGAGCCCTCCGCGCTCGCCGAGGTGCTGCTCACCGCCGATGCCCGCGATGGCACCGACCTGGCCAGCCTCTACTACGACCGGGCCCTCGCCATCGCCTTCGCCGTCGCCAGCCTCGACCAGCACACCGCGCCGATGGAGCTGGCCGCCATCGAGCGGTTCCGGGGACGACTGCTCGACCGCATCGCAGCGACCCGAGGCGTCGACCGCCGGGAGGCCGCCCACACGGCCGCCGCCGCGGGCGCCGACGAGACCCGGGACGCCGGCGAGGTGGAGCTGCCACCGGCACGACCCGTCGACGAGGTGCTGGCCGAGCTCGACGAGCTCATCGGCCTCGACGCGGTCAAGGCCGAGGTCAAGAAGGTGGCCGACCTCACCCGCGTGCAGCTGCTGCGCGCCGAGCGTGGGCTGCCCGTGCTCGAGCAGTCCCGCCACCTCGTCTTCTCCGGCAACCCGGGCACCGGCAAGACCACCGTGGCCCGACTGCTGGCCGAGATCTACCGGTCCCTCGGCGTGGTCGAGCGCGGTCACCTCGTCGAGATCGACCGGGCCGGACTCGTCGCCGGCTTCGTCGGCCAGACCGCACCGAAGGTGACGGCCGTGTTCGACGAGGCCGACGAGGGCGTGCTGCTGATCGACGAGGCCTACGCGCTGGTGCGGGGAAGCGAGACCGACTTCGGGCGGGAGGCCATCGACACGATCGTGAAGCTGGTCGAGGACCGGCGCGACCGGATCGTCGTGATCATGGCCGGCTACCCCGACGAGATGGCCCAGCTCGTTTCGGCCAACCCCGGCCTGCGGTCACGCTTCCCGAAGACCATCCACTTCCCCGACTACGACACCGACGAGCTGCTGGCCATCTTCGACATGCGGTGCCGGCAGGGCGGCTACGAGACCACCCACGAGGCGCGCGCCAAGGTGCGCTCGCACCTCGATGCCACGCCCCGGGACAAGGGCTTCGGCAACGGCCGTGTCGCCCGCAACCTGTTCGAGGAGGCGGTGGCCCGCCAGGCCTCTCGCATCGTCACCGTCGATGACCCGACCGACGACCAGCTGCGAGCGCTCGAGGCCGAGGACATCCCCGACCACCTCGACGACGGTCCAGCGCGGTGAAGCGCATCGGAGCGCTCGTGCTGGCCGCGGTCATGGTCGCCGCCGCCTTCGCCGCCCGAGGGTCCTTCGGCGGTGACGACGAGGACGAGGCCGCCGGCGGCGGAGACCCGCAGCCGGTCGGGATCGTCTGCGCGAGCGACCTCGCCGACGTCTGTGCTGCGGCCGGGGTCCAGATCGCCGGCGAGCCGCAGGCGGGGGACACCGCCGACGCGCTGATCGCCGCCCGCGACACCGCCGACCTCGGCGGCGCAGCGTGGTTGACCACGAGTGCGTGGGCATCACTCGTCGAGGATGAGCGACGGCGCATCGGCGCTGAGCCGCTGTTCGCCGTCGCAGGCGGGACCCTCGCATCCAGCCCCGTCCTGCTCGCTGTGTGGACGAACCGGGCCGAGCAGCTGGCTGACCGTTGCGGACTGCCCTCCGGGACGATGCCCGGTTGGCGGTGCATGATCCAGGAGGCCGGGACGGCCCTCGCGGCCGGCGATCGGGTCCAGGTTGCAGGCCCCGAGATCGACAGTGCAGCGGGCCTCGTCGTGGCTGCGTCGCAGTCCGTCGGGTTCTTCGGAGGAACCGACTTCTCGCTGGCGGACTTCGAGACCCAAGGATTCCGCTCAGGGGCGGCCGAGCTGTCCCGGAGGACGACCGACGACGCGCTTCGACGTATGCGGGCCGAGGGGCCCGGGCAGCTCACAGCCACTGGTGCGTTGCGAGTGGACGCCGGCAACCTGAGCAGCAACCTCGGGACGATCGTTGCTTCGCAGGCGGAACCGGAGGTGCGGGCCGACGTGGTCCTGGTCGTCCCGCCCGGCACCGACGTCCCCGAGGACGAGCGTGCTGCGCTCACCGACGCGCTGCTCGCCGCCGGCTGGGACCCGCCGGCCGACGGCCCCGCGGGGCTTCCCTCCGGAGGGGTGCTCGCCGCCATACGTACGCTGTGGACGCAGAACCGGTGACCACAGGGGCACCGGCCTCGAAGGGAGCGCTCGTGCGCAGGCGGCAGACCGGCAGACGACTCGCGGCACTGGTGGTCCTCGTCGGGCTCGCCGCCGCGTGCACGAGCGAACCCAGCAGCCTGTCCTTCGACGACGACGGCAACCTCGAGATCGACCGCGAGCGCTGCGTCGTCGTCGACGCGGCCGTCTCGCCGGAGAAGATCGAGCTGCTCACGGCCATGGCCGACGAGTTCAACCGATCGGACCTGGCCACGGCCGAGGTCGACGGCGAGGAGACCTGCGTCGCCGTCGCCGTGCAGTCCAAGGCATCCGGCGGCGCGGCGCAGCTCCTCGACAGCGGCTGGGACGAGGCCAGCGAGGGACCCCGCCCGGTCATCTGGTCGCCGGCCTCGTCGGCCTGGCAGACCGTGCTGAACCAGCGCTTCTCCGCCTCCGGCCGGGAGCCGATCGCCAACGACGCCACCCCCTTCATGCTGACGCCCCTCGTCATCGCCATGCCCGAGCCTATGGCCCAGGCGCTGGGGTGGCCCGACGAACCCATCGGCTGGACCGACGTCCTCGGCCTCGCCCGCTCCCAGCAGGGCTGGGCCGAGTTCGGGCACCCCGAGTGGGGTGCATTCCGGCTCGGCAAGACCAACCCGAACTTCTCGACCTCGGGCCTCTCCGCCCTCATCGCCCAGACCTACGCCGCGGCCGACAAGCGGGACGGGCTCTCGGCCGAGGACCTGCGCAAGCCCGAGGTCGTGCAGTTCGGCACCGACGTGGAGACGGCCGTGGTGCACTACGGCGACACGACCCTGACGTTCATGAACAACTGGTACCGGGCCGACCAGCGGGGCAACCCCTACGCCTACACCTCGGCGGCTGCCGTCGAGGAGAAGTCGGTCATCGACTACAACACCGGCAACCCCGACGGCGTGCTCCAGCAGGGCGAGCAGCCCCGCCCGCCTCGCGTCCCGCTCGTGGCGATCTACCCCGAGGAGGGCACGCTCTACTCGGACAACCCGCTCATCATCCTCGATGCCGAGTGGGTCGACGCCGACGAGAAGGTTGCGGCCGCCCGGTTCGTCGAGTTCGCGCAGCGCCCGGAGAACCAGGAGCGCGTGCTCCAGTTCGGCTTCCGGCCCGGCAACCCCGACGTCCCGGTCACGGCGCCGGTGGACCGCGCCAACGGCGTCGACCCGACCCAGCCCCAGACCCTGCTCGAGGTCCCCTCCCCCGAGGTCACCGTCGCCGTCCTCGACGCCTGGGCCGACCAGCGCAAGGGCGCACGGGTGACCCTGGTGGTCGACGTGTCCGGGTCCATGGGTGAGCCGGCCAGCGGCGACGGACCCGACACCAAGCTGGACCTGGCCAAGTCGGCGGCGATCTCGGCCCTCGACCAGTTCAAGGACGACGACGAGGTCGGCTTGCGCATCTTCACCAACGACATCGCGCCCGGCGGCGCCACCTTCCTCGACGTGGTGCCGCTCAGCCGCGTCGGCGACGTGCGCGAGCGGCTGGCCGGCGAGATCCGCAACCTCATCCCGCTGAACGGCACGCCGCTGTACGACGTCACGCAGACGACCTACGAGGAGCTCGCCGCCACCTACGACCCGGCCCGCATCAACGCCATGGTGGTGCTGACCGACGGCCGCAACGACGACGGCAACTCGAGCGATGACCGCCAGCAGCTCGACGCGCTCCTCGCCGCGCTCACCGCGGGTTCCGAAGGAGCCTCGAGCCGGCCGGTGCGGGTCTTCCCGATCGCCTACGGCGCAGACGCCGACCTCACCATCCTGCGGTCGATCGCCGAGGCCTCCAGCGGCGCCGTCTACGACGCCTCCGACCCCCGCTCCATCGACAAGGTGTTCACGGCGGTCATCTCCAACTTCTAGGCCGGTCGGTAGCCTGCCTCGGCGATGGCCGACCTGTCCCTCCGGGACCGATTCCTCACGCGGCCGGTGGCCCGGGCGCTGCTCGACTCCCCTGCCATCCTCGCGGCAGGTGCCGGGGCCAGCGTGGCCATCGTGGCCGGCCTCCCCCTGCTCGTCGCTCCCCTCGCCGGGGCCGTGGCATGGGCCCTGCGGGTCGCCGCTGCGGTGCCCCGGAACGAGCCCCGGGCCCGCATCGACCCCTTCGCGCTCCCCGATCCGTGGCGCGGCTTCGTCGTCGAGGCCCTCAAGGCCCAGGTCCGCTACGAGCAGGTCGTCGCCGGCGCCGAGGCCGGACCGATCCGGGAGCGGCTCCGCACCATCGGCGAGCGCATCGACGACGGCGTGCACGAGGCCTGGCGGATCGCTCGACGTGGCGCCCAGCTGGTCGAGGCCCGTCGGGGCATCGACGCCGACGACGCCCGGAGGAACCTGAGCCGACTCCAGTCCGGGAGCGTGCCCTCGGGGTCCGCCACCGAGCGCACCGTGCAGGCGCTGCGGTCCCAGGTCGAGGCCGCCGAGCGCCTCGACGACACGATCGTCGCCGCTCGTGACCAGCTCCAGCTGCTCGACGCCCGCCTCGACGAGTCCGTCGCCCGCGCCGCCGAGCTGTCCGTGCGCATCGGCGATGTCGCCGAGCTCGGTCCGGTGGGCGCCGACGTCGACGGGTTGGTGCAGGAGATGGAGGCGCTGCGCCTCGCGCTGGAGGAGACCTCCGGCACGGGGTTCCCGGGTACGGCCCAGGCGACCGGCACGTGACGGAGGTGGGCCCCGGGACCAGGCGTGGCCAGCGCGCCCGGGCTCGGGCTCGGACTCGGGAGGAGCTCGAACCGGACGGCGACGCCGGTGCCTCCGGCCGGGCAGCGTCGCTGGTCGGCGCCGGCATCCTGCTGTCGAGGTTGTCCGGCCTGGTCCGGGAGATCGTGACCGCCGGCTTCCTCGGCGTCGGGCTCGCATCCGATGCGTTCAAGGCCGCGCTGCGGATCCCGAACCTGCTGCAGAACCTGCTCGGCGAGGGCGTGCTCTCCGCCTCCTTCATCCCCGTGTACGCCCGCCTCGCCGACACCGACGAGGAGGAGGCCGGTCGCACCGCCGGCGCGGTCGCCGGCCTGCTGGCGGCGGCCGTGTCGGTGCTCGTGCTCGTGGGGATGGTGGCGGCCCGACCCATCACGGTCGTCCTGACCCCGGGCTTCCAGGGCGAGAAGCTCGACCTCACGGTGGACCTGGTCCGGATCATGTTCCCCGGGATCGGGCTGCTGGTGCTGTCGGCCTGGTGCCTGGCGATCCTCAACTCGCACCGCCGCTTCTTCCTCTCCTACGTGGCGCCCGTGCTGTGGAACGTGGCCCAGATCGCGACGGTGGCGATCGTGGCGATCGGCGGTGCCACCCAGCGCAGCCTGGCCAACGCACTGGCCTGGGGTGTGGTGATCGGTGGGCTGGCCCAGCTCCTCGTCCAGCTCCCGACCGTGCGCACGCTGGTCCCCGAGCTGCGCCTGTCCCTCGACCGGACCCGCGACGGCGTGCGCGACGCCCTCAGCCGGCTCGGTCCGGTCGTGTTCGGCCGCGGTGTGGTCCAGATCTCGGGCTACCTCGACCTGGTGCTGGCCAGCCTCCTGGTCACCGGTGCCGTCGCCGCCGGCACGTACGCCCAGGTGCTGTACCTCCTGCCGGTCTCGCTCTTCGGGATGAGCATCGCCGCGTCCGAGCTGCCCGAGCTGTCCCGCATGCGCCCCGAGCAGCGCGCCGACCTCGCCCGGCGGGTCGAGAGCGGCCTGCGGCGGGTGGCGTACTTCGTCGCCCCGACCGCGGTGATCTACATCGCGCTCGGTGAACCGCTCGTCGCCGCCCTGTACCAACGGGGTGAGTTCAACGTGTCCGACACGCGGCTGGTGTGGCTCGTCCTCGCCGCCTACTCCCTCGGTCTGCTCGCCACCACGGCGTCGCGGCTGCTCCAGAACTCGCTCTACGCCCTCGACGACCCTCGCACCCCGGCCCGCATCGCCCTCGTCCGGGTGGTCACGTCCACCATCGCGGCCCTGTCGGTGATGTTCTTCCTCGACCAGGTCGTCCTGGTCGGCACCTCGATCCAGATCGAGACCGAGCTCACCGCGTCGGACCGGTTCCTGCACCTCGGGGCGGTCGGGATCGCGCTCGGCTCCGCGGTCGGGGCGTGGGTCGAGCTGACCCTGCTCCGGCTGGCGCTGCGCTGGCGCATCGGCCCGGTCGACCTCGGCGGGGGCGCGCTCGGCACCGTGGTCACCGCGGCACTCGCCGGCGCGGCGGTCGGCCGCATCGTCGATCTCGCCGTCGGCGGGCTGCCGGCGATCCTGGCCGCGGGCGCGTCGATCGGCGTCGCCGGCGTCGTGTACCTCGGCTTCACCACCGCCGCCGGGTTGCCCCTGCGGTCGATGCTCGGCCGCTGAACCGCTCCCGGGCCGGCTCGGAGCGTGAGGCGGCCGGGGTCCGTCTACCATCCGGTCCATGCTCAAGTCCTTCAGACGGTGGTGGAAGTACTTCGTTGCCCGGACGGACCGCTCGTTCAACGAGCGGGCCGACCCCAAGGTGCAGCTGGAACAGGCGATCACCGAGGCCCACGAGCAGCACAAGCGACTCACACAGCAGGCGGCGAACGTCATCGCCAACCAGAAGCAGACCGAGATGCGCCTGAACCGGGTCATGACCGACCTGGAGAAGGTGTCGGCCAACGCCCGCCAGGCCGTGATGATGGCCGACCAGGCCCAGAAGTCCGGCGACACGGCCAAGGCCGCCGAGTACACGTCGGCCGCCGAGTCCTTCGCCAACCGCATGATCTCCCTCGAGTCCGAGGTCGAGGACCTGAAGGCCCTCCACTTCCAGGCCTCCGAGGCCTCCGATCAGGCCAAGGTCGCGGTCCAGCAGAACGCCACCGCGCTGCAGAAGAAGCTCTCCGAGCGCCAGGCCCTCCTCGGCAAGATCGACCAGGCCAACATGCAGGAGGAGATGAACCGGGCCATGAGCCAGCTGTCGGTCACGGTGGGCGAGGACGTCCCGTCGCTCGACGAGGTCCGGGCCAAGGTCGAGGCCCGCTACGCCAAGGCCAAGGGCATGCAGGAGCTGCAGGGCACCTCGGTCGAGGGCCGCATGCTCGAGGTCGAGCAGGCCGCCATGAACGTCGAGGCCAACAGCCGCCTGGCCGAGATCAAGGCCCAGCTCGGCATCGCGCCGGACGTGGCCGAGGAGCAGGCTGCCATCCCTGGCGAGACCGCCTCCGAGCCGGCGCCCTCCATGCCGGAGGGTGAGACCCAGACCGAGGGCCAGGGCTGAACCACCTCGGCCCCGCTTCCGTGCCTACGGGAGGACCACCAGGTCGTCGCGGTGGACGACCTCGTGGGGGGAGCCCTCGGGCAGGTCGTCGGTCCTGGTGCCCTGGATGGCTCGGAGGCCGGCGGCGCCGAAGCGGGTGAGGCCCTTGGCGAACGCCCGGCCGTCGGGGCCGGCGATCTCCACGGCGGCGTCGACCTCGAAGCCCCCCTTCACGTCCACGACCCCGGCGGGGAGCAGCGACACGTTGCGCTCGAGCAGGGCTCGACGGGCGCCCTCGTCGACCACGATGGTGCCGGCGGCTCCGACGGCGAAGGCGATCCAGAGCTTGCGGGCCGGGAGGCGCTGCTTGCGGGGCTGCACCACCGTGCCGACGCCGGCGGTGCGATCGACCGCGTGGGCCAGCACGTCCTGCCGCGAGGCCTGGGCGATCACCGCCCGCACGCCCGACCAGGCGGCGATCTTGGCCGCCGCCAGCTTCGAGGCCATGCCGCCGCTGCCGCGATCGCTGCCGGCGCCGCCGGCGAGCGCCTCGAGCGAGTGGTCGACCTCGAGGATCTCCTCGATCAGCGAGGCGTTGCTGTCGAAGCGCGGGTCCGCGGTGAGCAGACCGGGGGCGTCGGTGAGCAGCACGAGCAGGTCGGCGCGGATGAGGTGGGCCACCAACGCCGCCAGCCGGTCGTTGTCGCCGAAGCGGATCTCGTCGTCGGCGATGGCGTCGTTCTCGTTCACGACCGGGACCACGCCGAGGTCGAGGAGGCGCCCGAGGGTGGAGCGGGCGTGCAGGTACTGCTCGCGCACCATGAAGTCGAGCGGGGCGAGCAGCACCTGACCGGCGATGAAGCCGTGGCCGGCCAGCTCCCGGTCGTACACCGCCATCAGCCGGCTCTGACCCACGGCGGACACAGCTTGGAGGGTCACCGCATCGCGGGGGCGGACGTCGAACGCCATGGCCGGCAGGCCGGCAGCGATGGCACCCGAGGTGACCATCACGACCTGGTGGCCCACGGCGCGCAGGTCGGCGACCTCGCGGCAGAACTTGGCGATCGCCGTCTCGTCGATGGTGCCGTCGGCTGCCGTGATCGACGACGAGCCGATCTTGGCGACGACGATCTGGCCGCGCTCCCCCACGCTCACTCGACCTCGTAGTCGAACTCGAGCTTCCCGATCCGCACGGTGTCCCCGTGCTTCGCACCGGCACGTGCGAGCGCTCGGTCGACGCCCAGGGACTTGAGCCGGCGGTGCGCTTCGTCGAGCGCCTCGGGGTTGGTGAGGTCCGAGAGCCGCACGGCTCGGATCGCCTCTCGGCCGAGCACGTCCCAGCCCGTCCCGGTCTCGTCCCGGACGACCTGGTAGCCCTCGCCCTCGAGGCGGTGGACGACGTAGGCCTCGCGCTGGGGCATCGCCTGGCGAGCGTCGGTGACGGTCTGCACCATGCGGCCGACCAGCTGGGCGACGCCGTCACGGGTGACGGCGGCGACGCGTTCGCCCTCCCACTCCCAGCTGCCGTCGTCGAGATCGGCGCGCGAGCCGACCTCGATGCGGGGTCGCGTGAGCAGCACGGGGTCGTAGTCGGCCAGCTCGCGCAGCAGGATGTCGCGCTGCTCGGAGGGCGAGTGCATCGCCGACGGGGCGAGGTCGAGCATGACCACCAGGACCCGAGCGCGCTCGACGTGTCGCAGGAACTGGCGGCCCAGGCCCTTGCCCTCGGCGGCGCCCTCGATGAGGCCGGGGAGGTCGGCCACGACGATCTCGACCCCGTCGTCGGTGCGCACGACGCCGAGGTTCGGCTCGAGCGTGGTGAACGGGTAGTCGGCGATCTTGGGCTTGGCCGCCGAGATCACCGAGATGAGCGTGGACTTCCCCACGCTCGGGAACCCGACGAGGGCCACGTCGGCCAGGAGCTTGAGCTCCATGCGGAGCCACCGCTCCTCGCCCACCTCGCCCTGCTCGGCGAAGCCGGGCGCCCGGCGACGGTTGGAGAGGAACTTGGCGTTGCCCCGCCCGCCCATGCCGCCCTCGGCGGCGAGGAAGCGGTCGCCGGTGTGGACGAGGTCGGCCAGGACCTTGCCGTCCTGGTCCTTGATCACCGTGCCCTCGGGCACCGGGACCTCGATGTCGGCGCCCCGGCGGCCGTGGCGCTTCTTGCCCATGCCGTGGGTGCCGTCGTCACCGCGCCGGAACGGGTGGTCCCGGAAGGCGAGGAGGGACGCCACGTTGTGGTCGGCGATGAGCCACACGTCGCCGCCGCTGCCGCCGTCACCGCCGTCGGGTCCACCCCGCGGCACGTGCGCCTCACGGCGGAACGACACCGAGCCGGCACCGCCGTCGCCTCCCTTGACGTGGAGACCGCACTCGTCGACGAACTGGGACACCGCGTGGAATCTAGGACCGCCCGGAGCGCGTGGGAGACTCCGATGGTGGCCCAGCGACCGGACCCCGAGCACGCCACCGACGCCTCGGACCCCGATCTGACGCCCCGAGCGCGCCAGTGGGCGGCGACGATGGAGGCCCACGGGGCCGGTGCGGTGCGCCACGCGCACGCCGACACCCACGCCCACGTCGGTGCCATCGAGATCGCCACGCGAGACATCCGGGAGGCGCGCGAGGACGAGCAGCTCGCTCCCGGGGCGACCCGCTCGGCTGGCGGCGGACGGCGTGCCGAGGAGGAAGAGCCCGACCCGTGGCGGACCTGCTTCGAGCGCGACCGGGACCGCATCGTCCACGGCACCGCGTTCCGCCGCCTGGCCGGCAAGACGCAGGTGTTCGTGTTCCCCGACGACCACCAGCGCACCCGCCTCACGCACGCGCTCGAGGTGGCCCAGGTCGCGATGTCGGTCGCCCGTGCCTGCCGGCTGAACGTGGTGCTGGCCGAGGCCATCGCCCTCGGCCACGACTGCGGCCACGGCCCCTTCGGACATGCGTCGGAGGACGCGCTCGCCCCCTTCGTCGACGGCGGCTACGACCACGCCACCTGGGGGGCCGACGTCGTCCTCCAACCGCTGAACCTGTGCGCCGAGACCCTCGACGGCATCCGCAACCACTCCTGGTCACGACCGGCGCCGAGCACGCCCGAGGGCGAGGTCGTGAGCTGGGCGGACCGGATCGCCTACCTGTGCCACGACTTCGAGGATGCGGTGCTCGCCGGCGTCGTCAGCGCCGATGACCTCCCCGCGGTCGTCGCCGAGCGCTGCGGGCGCGACCGGCGCCAGCAGCTGCACACGTTCATCCAGGCGCTGGTCCGCACGACGGCGTCCTCGGGCACCGTCGGCATGGACGACGAGCACGCCGAGGCGCTCACCGCCTTCCGCACCTTCAACTACGAGCGCATCTACCTGCGGGAGGAGTCCCGCCGGCAGGCCCAGGTGGTCGACCGGCTCCTGGGCGCCCTGGTCGACTGGTACCGGGCCGATCCGGGCCGCCTCGCCGCCGAGGGCCGCACCGTGGACGACGACACCGACGTGGTGCGCGAGGCCGTCGCGTTCGTGGGCGGGATGACCGACCGCTTCGCGCACGAGCGGGCGCTGGCGCACCTCGGGTGGGACGCCGACGACCTGCCGATCGGCCTCGAGACCGCCACCCACCCCTGAGCAGGCGCCGAGCCGACCGGCGAGGTGCCCTGGGCTACTGCTCGACGGGTGCGATCAGGTCCATCCGGCGGGCGATGGTGACGGCCTCCAGCCGAGAGCCGGCGCCGAGCTTGCCGAGGACGGCGCGCACGTGGTTCCGGATGGTGTTGGGGCTCACGGCCAGGTGGGTGGCCATGTCCCGGGTGCCCGTGCCCTCGGCGAGGAGACGGAGCACCTCGAGCTCGCGCGGCGTCAGGTTGGTGCGGTCCCGCCCGCCCTGCTGGGAGGTGCGGCGCACCAGCGCCGGCAGCAGTGGCGGCGCCACGACGGTCTCGCCGGCGGCGACCCGCACGACGGCGTCGACCAGCTCGTCGAGGCCCTGGGCCTTGCCGATGAACCCGTGGGCGCCGTGGTCGAGGGAGTCGAACAGCGTGCGCTCGGTGGCCCACCCGGTGACCACCAGGATGCGCACCTCGGGGCACGCATCGGTGAAGCGGTGCAGCTGGTCGGCGATCTCCACGCCGTCGAGGCGCAGGTCGGTCACGACCACGGTCGGCGACCGTTCGGCGACGACCTTGACGGCGTCGTCGATGCGGCTCGTGGTGCCCACCACCCGCAGGCGAGGGTCCTGGTCGAGGACCGTCTCGAGCGCGCTGGCGACCATCTCGTGGTCCTCGAGGACGACGACCGTCACGTTCGTGGGCCCGCCCGGCCCGTCGATCTCTGACACGGCGCCCGAAGGTAGTGCAGATGGACCACGGCCCGGGCGCGGAACGACCCGGGCCGAGACGGCCCGGGTCGCTCCGGCGTCGGTGGGTCTGCGCTCAGTCGAGCGGCAGGATGTCGACCAGCTTGCGCCCGTTGCGGGAACCGAACTTCACGGTGCCGTCGCTGGTGGCGAACAGCGTGTCGTCGCCGCCCTTGCCCACGTTGAGGCCGGGGTGGAAGCGGGTGCCGCGCTGGCGGACGAGGATCGAGCCGGCCGACACGATGGTGCCGTCGTAGGCCTTCACGCCGAGGCGCTTGGATTCGGAGTCACGGCCGTTCCGGGTGGAACCGCCGCCCTTGGTCTTCGACATGGCGAGCTACCT
>Ga0208490_100234_pt1 | contig 44596 bp, 49 predicted proteins | sample SubbioAug_CSWold_FD_184818 | JGI IMG/M metagenome (GOLD analysis project Ga0208490, IMG submission 184818) | Serpentinite rock and fluid subsurface biosphere microbial communities from McLaughlin Reserve, California, USA - CR11Aug_CSWold (SPAdes) | ecosystem: Environmental > Terrestrial > Deep...
AGATTTAATAATTCTTAAAATATTGCCTGAATAATACATTCTGAATCCTGAATCCTGACTTCTGAATTCTGACAATTGATAGCCTGCTGAATAGTTACATATCTAAGACAATGTACGCCGTGACGCCGTTGACGCCGTGAGTATAATATTGACAAATATCATTTAACTAAGTATAATTTATAATAGTGTTTGGTTGAGGTGCTGTTATGATCTTAGATATTTCCAATTTAAAGGGTGTGCCAGGCAAAGAAATTCGAGATTCACTAGAAGTTAATCTAAGTGAAAAAAAATTTTCAGAGTATGAGCATAAGTTTCTTGAACCAATAGTAATTGATTTTATTGCAGTTAATAAGGGTGATCATATTTATCTTTCTGGAGAAATTAAAACTTTAGTAGAGCTCATATGTGGTCGTTGTTTGAAAAAAATAGAATTTCCTGTAGCAATGCCCTTTGCAGAAAAATTTTTTCAGGAAACTCAAGCCGGTCAAACTGTTGATCAAGAAGCATTAGATGAGGGATATACTCATTCAGGTAATCAAATTTGTCTTGATGACTTAATTGAACAGTATCTTGTTTTGAATTTGCCCTTGAAAATAGTTTGTCAGGATGCATGTAAAGGTTTTTGTCCTAAATGCGGGATAAATTTGAATTATGAACACTGTGAATGTGCAATTGAAGAGGTGGATCCGCGGTTAGCAGTATTGGAAAAACTGCTGATGTCGTCTAGCTCGCCAAAGGAGGTGGAGAAATAATGGGAGTACCAAAGCGTAGAACCTCAAAAGCCAAGAAAAATTCTCGTCGTTCAGCAAACTGGAAAATTACTATGCCTGGAATTATCGAGTGCCCTCAGTGTCATGCCAGTAAGCTTCCGCATCGGGTGTGCCCTGAATGTGGTTTTTATAAAGAAAGGGATACTCAAGCAAAAGCTAAATAATTAAATAAAAGAACATAAGGTGTAAGTCAAATACTTGGCTTACCTTTTTTCTTGCCTTTTTTAAGATAATAAGTTATACTATCATCGTTATCGTTAGTACCTGGTATTAAGATAAGGTTCTATTTTGATGGGGTGAAAGATATAATGGAGGAAAAGGGTTTATCAAGAATTGAGCGCCGAAATATGATAAACAATTTTTTAGCTGATAATCCTTTTTTAACAGACGAAGAATTAGCGGAAGAATTTCAGGTAAGCGTGCAGACTATTCGCCTAGATAGGGCAGCTTTAAACATACCTGAGTTGAGGGAAAGGATGAAGCAGGTCGCTGCACAAAGTTATGGACAGGTTAAATCAATCAGTGGAGTGGAAATTATTGGGGAACTTTTAGAGATTAAACTAAATGAGTCTGCCATATCCTTATTAGAGGTAACTCGAGAAATGGTCTTGTCCAAAGCTAAGATAATTAGGGGGCATATGTTATTTGCCCAGGCTAATTCCCTGGCAGTTGCAATGGTTGACAGTCCCCTTGTATTAACAGGAAGTGCTAGAGTGAAATACTTAATTCCGGTAAAACTAGGGCAAAAGGTACTAGCTAAGGCAGAAGTGCTGAAAAGAATGGGAGATAAATTTTTTGTGAAGGTAGTTTCCAAAGTAGGATATACGGAAGTTTTTACTGGCTTAATTATAGTTTTTGCAAAGGGAAAGGAGGAAAGCTTAGGTTGAGGATTGCTATTGATGCAATGGGTGGAGATAATGCTCCGAGGGAAATTATCTTAGGGGCTTTAGCAGCAAAAGAAAATTTAGGAATTGAGATATGCTTAGTTGGTGTTCCGGAGATTATCAACGGTGAATTGGATAAATTGAAATACAAAACTAAAATTGAAATTATCCCAGCTAAAGAAGTAATTGGAATGGATGAACATCCTGGAACAGCTGTCAGGCGAAAAAAGGAATCTTCAATAGTTGTGGCCACTAAGCTGGTAAAAAACGGAGAGGCTGATGCCCTTATTTCCGCCGGCAGTACAGGAGCTCAAATGGCTGCTGCCCTTTTCTATCTAGGGAGAATAAAAGAAGTGGAACGCCCGGCTATAGTTACTGTTTTTCCTTCTCCTAAAGGCAAGGTAGTAATGCTAGATTCAGGGGCTAATGCAGACGCCAAAGCAACTCACCTAATCCAATTTGCCCAAATGGGCAGTATTTACGCAGAGAAGGTCTTACATATTCAAAATCCCAGAATCGGTCTGTTAAACATTGGGTCTGAGGAAACAAAGGGTAATGAATTGACTTTAGCTGCTTATCAAATGCTAAAGGAAAAGGCAAGCCTGAATTTTATTGGCAATGTTGAGGGCCGGGAACTCCTATCAGGGGTAGCTGATGTTATTGTTTGTGACGGTTTTGTAGGAAATGTGGTGCTAAAGTTTGCAGAAGGTTTAGTAGGCTCTCTATTCTTCATGATCAAAAAAGAAATTGAGATGAATATAACAAGAAAAATTGGAGCATTACTTGTAAGACCAGCATTTATGTCAATAAAAAAGCAGCTTGACTACAACGAATATGGCGGAGCACCGTTACTTGGTGTTGACGGGATAAGCATCATCTGTCATGGGAGTTCGAAAGCCAAAGCCATCGCTAGTGCTGTCCGGATGGCTAAGGAATGTGTGGAATCTGATTTTGTTGGTAAAATCAAAGAAACAATTTAATTTACATAAGGGGTGACATATTTGGGTGGTAATCTAATTAGACCGGTAGGTATTGTGGGTACTGGTTATTGCCTGCCCGATCCGGTGGTAACCAATAGTGACCTGGAAGCAGTAATAGACACCAGTGACGAATGGATTAGAGCGAGAACGGGTATTTTGGAAAGGCGGAAAGCACCACCTGAGGTTTTTACTTCTCATTTATGTGTAGAGGCGGCCAATATGTCCTTGACCGATGCAGGAGTTTCCCCTGAAGATATAGATTTGATTATTGTAGCTACAATAACACCAGATATGATTTTCCCTGCAACTGCCTGCCTGGTTCAGAAAGAAATAGGGGCAAGTAAAGCTGCAGCCTTTGACTTGGAGGCCGCCTGCACCGGCTTTATTTACGCCTTGGCAGTGGGCCAACAATTTATTGCAACGGGCATGTATAAAACTGTCTTGGTCATTGGTGCTGAAACACTTAGTAGAATCGTAGATGAAACAGATAAGGGAACAGTAGTTATTTTTGGTGACGGGGCAGGTGCCGTTGTGCTACAGGAAGTTCCGGAAGGGTATGGAATATTAGCAAATTACCTGGGTTCTGATGGGGGGGGAGCTGATTTATTAAAAGTACCTGGCGGCGGGTCAATTATGCCTGCTTCTGTTGAATCAGTGGAAAACCGGGAACACTTTATTAAAATGGCAGGTAATGAGGTATTTAAATTTGCCGTCCGGGTTATGGGGGACGCTGCTATTGAGGTCTTAACTAAGGCCGGTTTAGAAAAAGAGGACGTTGACTTTTTAGTTCCTCACCAGGCAAATGTCAGGATTATAGATGCTGCTGTAAAACGATTGGGATTGCCAGGGGATAAAGTTATCATAAATATTCATAAATATGGCAATATGTCGGCTGCTTCTATTCCAGTAGCTTTGCATGAAGCTAATCTGAAAGGGAAGCTACAGGATGGAGATGTGGTAGTTATGGTAGGCTTTGGTGGTGGTTTAACCTGGGGCAGTAGTGTGTTGCGCTGGTATAACAAAAGTAAGGGGTAAAGGGGGTAGAGTATGCGTACGATAATTTGTGATTTACTTGGAATAGAATATCCAATCATTCAGGGTGGTATGGCTTGGGTATCAACTGGTGAACTAGCCGCCGCAGTTTCTGAGGCAGGAGGGTTAGGTATTATTGCAGCAGGTAATGCTCCTGCCGACTATGTCAAGGCTGAAATAAAAAAGGTAAAAAGTATTACTGATAAACCATACGGGGTTAATGTTATGCTATTGTCACCCTATGTGGATGATGTAATGGAAGTAATTTTGGCAGAAAAAGTTCCTGTTATTGCTACCGGTGCTGGTAATCCCGGCAAATATATACTTGCATTAAAAGAAATAGGCACCAAGATAATTCCTGTGGTAGCTTCCGTGGCTTTGGCTCAACGATTAGAAAAGGCAGGAGTAGATGCTTTAATAGCGGAAGGAATGGAAGGGGGAGGGCATGTTGGTGAAATAACAACCATGGCCTTAGTCCCGCAAGTAGTAGATGCAGTTAATATACCGGTTATTGCAGCGGGAGGAATAGTTGATGGCAGAGGTATGGTGGCGGCATTTGCCTTAGGGGCAGATGGTGTTCAACTTGGCACCAGATTTATGTGTGCTACAGAGTGTACTGTTCACCCCAATATTAAAAAGGCAGTTTTAAAGGCCAAGGATAGAGATACTATTGTCACTGGAAGACCCACCGGACATCCGGTACGAATTTTGAAAAACAAGTTGTCTAAAAAGTTAGAACAGTTGGAGCGGCAAGGTGCTCCAAAGGAGCAGTTTGAAGAACTAGGTGTAGGTGCTTTAAGGGCTGCCATGGTTGATGGGGATGTGGATAATGGTTCAGTGATGGCAGGCCAGGTTGCAGCTATGGTGAAAAAAGTAGAACCGGCAGCAGAAATTATCAATCAAATTATCAGTGAAGCAAAGGCCATCATGAAGGCCCTGCAAGTAGATTAGAAAATATTTGACACTGGAGGAATGTTTTGTGGGGAAATTAGCAGTTGTTTTCCCTGGTCAAGGTTCACAAACTGTTGGCATGGGCAATGAATTTTGCAGCAGGTATGCATGTGCTAAAGATGTTTTTAATATTGTTGATCGGGAGCTTGGTTTTTCGATGGCAGAACTATGCTTTAGTGATTCCCAGGGACTATTAAATCATACTGCCTATACCCAACCTGCACTCTTAACGGCAAGTATTGCTGCTTATCGGATATTAGAAGAACATGGGATAAAACCGGACTACGTGGCTGGGCACAGTTTAGGTGAATATTCCGGCCTGGTGGCAAACGGAGCATTACCCCTTGCTACAGCTGTTAGTTTGGTACGCCATCGAGGTATCCTAATGAACGAAGCTGTTCCGGCAGGTAAAGGAGCTATGGCAGCTGTATTGGGGTTAGATGGGGCTGAACTTGAGCATATCTGTGAAGAAATCAGTAAAGAAAGCATAGTTCAAATTGCCAATTACAATTGTCCAGGACAATTAGTAATTTCTGGGCTGAGGGAAGGAGTTTTTAGGGCCGGTGAGGCTGCGAAAACCAGAGGTGCTAAAAGGGTGATACCCCTGCAAGTAAGTGGCCCGTTCCATTCAAGCTTGATGGCTGAGGCAAGTAATCAGTTAGCTCGAATTTTGGATAAGATAGAAATTCAAAAGCCTAAGTTTTTATCCGTAACCAATGTTACCGGAGAGTTAGTAAGTGAACCTGCAGAAATTAGATATAATTTAATACAACAAGTAAAAAAGCCTGTCCGTTGGGAAGAATGCATTCAAACTATCCTAAGAAATGGAGTGGACTGCTTTGTAGAAGTGGGACCGGGGAAGGTGCTTTCAGGGCTAATTAAAAAAATTGATAAAAATGTGCAGGTGTTAAACGTAGAAGATGAGAATAGTTTGGAGAAAACACTTGCAACATTAAAAGGTGGTGGTTATGATGAGCTTAGATGGTAAGATAGCTCTTATCACCGGAGGGTCACGAGGTATCGGCAGGGCAATTTGTCTCCAATTGGCGAAAGAGGGGGTAAAGGTCCTGGTGAACTATGCTGGCAATGAAGAGGCAGCCCATAAAGTAGTAGAGGAAATAGTATCCTTTGGGGGAGAGGCCGCAGCAATTAAAGCAGACGTGAGTCAGGCCAAAGAGGCGCATATGCTGGTGGGAGAAACCTTGAACAAATTTGGGTCCATACATATTTTGGTAAACAATGCAGGCATAACCAGAGATAATTTGTTAATGAGGATGAAAGATGAACAGTGGCACGAAGTGCTGAGCACAAATTTAACTGGTGTTTATAATTGCACTAAAGCTGCTGTGAAACCAATGATGAAGCAAAGGTTTGGATGCGTTATCAATATTACATCGGTTGTGGGGCAAGTAGGTAATGCGGGTCAAGCTAATTATGCTGCCGCAAAAGCAGGAGTTATCGGGTTTACCAAGTCACTGGCTAAAGAACTTGCTTCGCGAAATATTAGAGTAAATGGAGTGTCTCCAGGGTATATTGTTACCGATATGACTGACACATTAAGCGAACAGTTGAAGGAACAGATAGCTAAGGAGATTCCGTTACAACGTCTTGGACTGGCAGAAGATGTGGCATATTTAGTTAGCTTTTTAGCTTCTGACAAGGCTGCATATATTACTGGCCAAGTATTTAACGTTGACGGTGGCATGGTTATGTAATTCATAGGTCAGTAACTCTTGGGAGGAGGTGAAATAATGAGTGTATTTGAAAAGGTAAAAAGCATAGTAGTTGAGCAATTAGGTGTGGAAGAAGATGATGTTACAATGGCTACGTCTTTTCAAGATTTAGAAGCTGATTCACTGGACATTGTAGAGTTGGTGATGGCCTTGGAAGAGGAATTTGATTTAGAGATTTCTGACGAGGATGCAGAAAAAATTACTACTGTAGGAGCTGCGGTTGAATATATTAATGAACGAATAAAGTAAAAAGGAAGGTCCCGGCTCATCGGGACTTTCTTTAAATCAAAGACTGTTAGTGTGACGGAGGAAGATGTATGAAATTACCTGAACTTAAAATTGGCAACCTGGTCGCCAAACTTCCGATAATCCAGGGCGGGATGGCAGTGCGTATTTCCACGGCTCCCTTGGCAGCAGCAGTGGCTGATGAAGGTGGAATTGGTTTAATTGCAGCTACAGGGATGTCAGTTGAGGAATTAATAAGTGAAATTAGACAAGCAAGGAATCTAACCGACGGCATTATTGGCATAAACATTATGTTTGCTTTTGCCGAGTTTGCTAATTTAGTAAAGGCTGCCTTAAAGGAGGGCATTGATTTAATAGTTTCAGGAGCTGGTTTTTCCCGGGACATGTTCCAATGGGGAGAAGAAGCCGGAGTACCAATAGTACCCATTGTTTCTACGGCTAAATTTGCTAAGTTAGCTGAAAAACTAGGAGCTGCTGCTTTGATTGTGGAGGGGAAAGAGGCTGGAGGTCATTTAGGGACCGACAGGCCAATGAAAGAAATTGTACCGGAAGTAAAAGAAGCAGTAAGTATTCCCGTTATTGCTGCCGGTGGCATTATTGACGGAGCAGATATTGTGGATGCTTTTCGCCTGGGAGCAGATGGCGTTCAGATGGGTACTAGGTTTGCAGCCAGTGAAGAATCTAATGCTTCCCAGGAATTTAAAGATCTATATCTAAAATCAGGCCATGAACAGGTAGTACTGATAAATAGTCCGGTGGGTCTGCCAGGGAGGGCTTTGCACAATGAATTCTCCCAAAAAATAATCAGTGATTTGGTGCCAGGTCCTAAAAAGTGCATCTCGTGTCTTAAGAAATGCTCTAATAGGTTTTGCATATTAGATGCTCTCAATAATGCCCAAATAGGTAATCTGTTGGAGGGATTAGTTTTTTCCGGTGAAAATGTAGGTAAAATAAAAGAAATTTTGCCGGTAAAAGAAATTTTCCACAGGTTAAAAGAAGAAGTTAATGCTATTCCTCTATAGAATTGAATTATGAAAAGAGGTGAAACTATGAACAGACGGGTAGTAGTCACAGGAATAGGTATTATTTCTCCAGTTGGCATTGGTAAGGAGAAATATTGGTCAAGTTTAATTGGAGGGCTATCGGGGATAGGGCCGGTGACCAAGTTTGACACTAGCGGTTTCCCAACAAAAATAGCGGGAGAAGTTTTAGACTTCGATCCCAAAGAATATTTTGACAGGAAAGAAGCTAGAAGAATGGATAGATTTTCCCAATTTGCTGTAGCCGCCACCAAAATGGCTATAGAAGATGCAGGATTAAGTTTAGAAAGTGCAAATTTAGAAAGAGCAGGGGTAATTTTAGGATCAGGAATTGGCGGCATGGAGACTTTGGAAGAACAGGCAAGGGTATTGTTAGAAAAAGGTCCAAGCAGAGTAAGTCCATTCTTTGTACCCATGATGATCTGCAATATGGCCTCAGGTTATGTATCCATTCACTTTGGGTTTAAGGGACCAAATACCACTGTTGTTACGGCATGTGCATCAGGAACCAATGCTATTGGAGATGCTTTCAAAACAATCCAAAGAAACGATGCGGATATTATGGTTACCGGTGGTACTGAAGCAGCTATTTCTCCCCTGGCCTTTGCTGGTTTTTGTGCTATGAAGGCTATGTCTACCAGGAATGATGAACCTAGTCGAGCAAGTCGTCCCTTTGACTTAGAGAGGGATGGGTTTGTTATGGGTGAAGGAAGCGGAATTTTAATTTTAGAAGAACTGGAATATGCCCAAAAACGTGGGGCTAAGATTTATGCTGAAATAATAGGATATGGTGCCACTGCGGATGCACACCATATTACAGCACCTGCCCCTGGAGGAGAAGGGGCTGCTCATTCCATGCGTCTAGCTTTAAAGGATGGAGAAATTAATGCTGCAGACGTTGACTACATTAACGCTCATGGAACGTCTACAGACTTAAATGATAAGTTTGAAACCATGGCGATTAACTCAGTATTTGGGGAAAGTGCTAAAGAAGTAGCAATTAGTTCAACTAAGTCAATGACGGGTCACCTATTAGGGGCAGCGGGGGCAATTGAACTGATAGCTTGTATTATGGCTATAGATACTGGGATAATTCCTCCTACTATTAACTACGAAAACCCTGACCCCGACTGTGACTTGGATTATGTGCCCAATAAGGCCAAAGCGAAAGAAGTAAAGGTTGCCTTATCAAATTCCCTTGGCTTTGGTGGTCATAACGGTACTTTAGCTATCAAGAAGTTTATTGACTAATATGTGTGGTGTTGAGATAAATGGATCAGAAAAGAAAGCTGATATTAAAAAAATTTGGCAAAAGAATTAAGCAGGAGATAAAGGATTATCACCTTTTGAATATGGCCTTTACTCATCCTACCTATGTGTTTGAGCATCCTAAAATTAATTTGATAAGTAACCAAAGACTGGAGTTTTTAGGAGATGCTGTTTTAGGCATGGTAATTGCTAAACTTTTATATACCCGCTATCCTGATAATGCTGAAGGGGAATTGACTAAAATGAGAGCGGCTCTGGTCTGTGAAACTTCTTTAGCTGAAATAGCCCGGACAATTGCCCTAGGGGACTACCTCTTGCTAGGAAAAGGTGAAGAGCAAAGTGGAGGTAGAGAAAGAGTATCAATACTGGCAGATGCTTTGGAGGCTGTTATTGGGGCCTTGTTTCTGCAAGTGGATTTAGAAAAGCTGATAGAGTTTATCCATAACCTTTTTAAGCCTCAAATCGATAAAATTGAAGTTGGTAGCTATGGAGACTATAAAACTAACTTGCAAGAATTGGTACAAAAAAAAAATGAGGATAATGTTTCGTATATCATCTTAGAGGAAAGCGGTCCGGACCATAATAAAAGGTTTGTTGCCGGGGTGATTTTTCAGGATGTAATTATTGCCACCGGGCAAGGGAAAAGTAAAAAAGAGGCAGAGCAGAAAGCGGCTCAAAAGGCCCTGGAAGCTACCCAGTGGCTATCCATGGAGCGTTGTATTAAATGAGTAAAAACTATATCATTCCAATTTTTGTCCCTTTTTTCGGATGTCCTCATAAATGTATTTTTTGTGACCAAGAAAAAATAACAGGAAGCATTAGTCCATTAGACGGAGAAAAAGATATAGCGGTTGAGGACATAATTAATGAACATTTAACAACTATCCTGGCTAAAAAAAATAAAAAGAAAAGAATAGAAATTGGTTATTATGGCGGGAGTTTTACGGGACTCCCTTTTAATATTCAAGAAAAGCTGTTGACTCCAGCCAAAAAGCTATTAAAAAAAGAAATTATTAACGGAATTCGAGTTTCAACCAGACCGGATTTTGTTACTTCGGAAACCATGGCACTATTACGGGAGTATAAGGTAGATACTATTGAGCTTGGAGTTCAATCTTTTGCAGAAGATGTGTTGGACATAGCAGAAAGAGGCCATGGGATAAAAGAGATATACGAAGCAGCTAAAATAATTAAAGGAGCAGGAATGCGGTTAGGGATCCAATTAATGATAGGTTTGCCTGGGGATACTCTTGAAAAAACGGTGGCTGGTGCAAAAGCAGCTTGTACTCTTTTTCCCGACTTTGTCCGAATTTATCCAGTGATAGTATTGAAAGGAACTGAGTTAGCCACACGGTATGAAAGAGCAATGTTTAAGCCTTGGGGAGTAAACCAAGTAGTTGAAGCAGCTAAACAAATTTATTATGTCTTTTTCAACCAAAATGTTGAAGTGATTCGCATCGGACTACAGGACAGCAGGGCACTAAAAGATGATTATTATTTAGCCGGCCCTTATCATCCGGCCATGGGTGAAATGGTGCAAGCTGCTGTATTTTTCGAAATGATATGTTATTTAATCGAGGATAAGCTGCTTCGGCTAAGTGGTGAGATTTTTATATTTTGCGCAGTGGGGGATGAGTCAAAAGTAAGAGGGCAAAAAAGTGATAATTTATCAAAACTAAGAGAAAAGTATCCAAAAATAAGGATAATAATAAAGCCTACTCCACTATTCACAAAAGATACCATTGGAATTGCCATTAATTGTGAATCTTTTCCTGAAATTTTATTAACTAAACAGGAATTTATTGGTTTTCAGAGAATATAGAATATTAAGCGGTTGTATCTTTTGTGAAAAAGTATGATGTAAAAGGAGAGGTGGAATTTAATTATGAACAACGAATTACTAAAAGTCTCAGCCAAATCAAACCCAAAGTCTGTTGCCGGTGCCTTAGCAGCAGTATTCCGTGAGCAAGGCAGAGTGGAGCTCCAGGCAATTGGAGCAGGAGCCGTCAATCAAGCTGTTAAGGCAGTGGCCATTGCCCGGGGGTTTATTGCACCTAGTGGAGTTGACCTGATAATGATTCCTGCCTTTGCTGAGATTACTATTGATCAAGAAGAGAGAACAGCTATAAAATTTGTGGTTGAAGCAAGATAACTGCCTTTGGGCAGTTTTTTATTTAATAATATTTGTGGTAAAATAAGATATGTTGGAAGGAGGGGTAAGATATGTTCCTTAAAGGATTGGCTCTACAAGGCTTTAAGTCCTTTGCAGATAAAGCAGAACTGCACTTTGGGCCAGGGATAAGTGTCATTGTTGGTCCTAACGGCAGTGGAAAAAGCAATATAGCAGATGGGATTAGGTGGGTTTTGGGTGAACAGAGTATAAAAAGTCTCCGGGGCGCTAAAATGGAGGACATTATTTTCTCTGGTTCTGCAAAAAGGCGGTCTGTTGGTATGGCTGAGGTATCCTTGACTTTAGATAATACCAGTGGCTATTTTCAATCCCAATACTCTGAAATTACCATTACCAGGCGACTATTTCGCTCCGGTGAGAGTGAATTTTTTATCAATAAAAGGCCTTGCCGCTTGAAAGATGTTCATGAGCTATTTATGGATACTGGGTTGGGAAAGGAAGCTTTTTCTATTATTGGACAAGGCCGGGTAGAGGAAATTTTAAATTCTAAATCTGAAGAACGAAGGTTCTTAGTTGAAGAAGCAGCTGGAATCATTAAATATAAAAATAGAAAAAAAGAGGCAGTAAAAAAAATAACCGAGACAGAGCAACATTTGCAAAGGATAAATGACTTAATTTTTGAGCTGGGTGAGCAGCTAGGGCCACTGGAAGAACAAGCCAAAGAAGCTATTACATATAAAAAATTAAAAGTTGAGCTGGATGAATTAGAAATAGCTGTTCTGGCAGGGGAAGTAAGTAAACTTAATAGGGTGATAGGGGAAATATCATCAAATTTAGAAATTTTGTTTGAAGAAAAACTAAATTTAGAAACTAAAATTGCTCAGGGAAACAATATTTTTCAAGAAATGAAGTTGAAATTTACCCATTGGACAGATAACTATAATCAAGCAAAACAGCATCTTTTTGAGTTAAGATCCACAATCGAGAAGTTGGAAGCAAAAGTCAACCATAATAATCAGCTTTTGGAAGAATACTTGCTGCAGGAAAGATCCATGGCTAGTGAAGTAAATAATTTAATCACTAAAATAGGAGATATTAATGATGGCATCAATAGATTAATAAATGATAAGGAACTTTTAAAAAAGCAAGAACATTTAGCGAAAAATAATTTGGATAAAATTCTCAGTCGCTTTGAAAAAAACAAAGAAGATTTAAATAAAATGCTGCACAGTCAGGAAGAATTAAATAACATTTTGTTTAATATTGCTTCAGACAGAGCAAAACAAAAGAACATTTTTAACTATAGTGAAAATGAAATCATCAAGTTAAAAAACGATTTTGATAAAAAAACAGTTGAGTTGACAGAGCTGCGAATGCATATGAATAAATTAGAACAAATGCAGGATGAGCTGTCTGTAAAGCTACAATATTGGAATGACGAGATAGAAGACATGAAAAATAAAAAGGATCAGCAGGAAAATTCCAAACAACAAAGCATAATCCATGAATCTGAATTACAAAATAAAATGAAAGAACTTGAACTGGGGCAGGAACAGGCCCACTCCCGGTTGACAACGTTAAAGGAAATGCAAAATTCCTTTGAAGGTTATCAATCAGGAGTTAAGGCTATTTTATCAAAATGGCAGGTGAATCCAGACAGGCTGCCAGGAATAATGGGTTCAGTTGGTGAGTTAATCGATGTGGAAGAAAAGTATCTAATAGCTATAGAAACATCTTTAGGCAGTTCTCTCCAATATATTGTTACTAAATCCCAACAAGCTGCCAAGCTGGCTATTAATTTTTTAAAGGAAAGTAAGGCAGGCAGGTGCACTTTCTTACCTGTTGAATCTGTAAGAGCTTATCCCAAAGTTCACTTGGGTGAGGTGGCAAATTGGGCTAAGGTATACGGAGTGGCTAGTGAACTGATAAAATGTGATAATCATTACCAAGATATTATTGGCTATTTATTAAATAGAACAATTATTGTTGAGGATATTGATACAGCTATCCTCATTGCCAAAAAATTTAATTATAAAATTAAAGCAGTGACTCTAGCAGGAGAGGTTATTAGTCCTGGTGGGGCTTTAACGGGAGGAGCCCATAAATATAAACAGGTTGGTTTTCTAAACAGAGCTAAGGAAATTACCAACCTGGAGAAAGGGTTAGATGAAGGCAGGATTATAATTCAGAGGATAACCGATGAATTACAAAAAGCCCATCTGAAAACTATCAGTGTGGAGAAAACATTAGTAGAGACAATTGATCTAATCCAAAAAAAGAAACTTGCTAAAGTTGAGTTGGACAAGGACCTGGACCAAAGCAATTTGGAAATTATTCGAAATAAAAATACCCAGCAAGCACTATTAAAGGAATTAAGCTTATTAAATCAAGAAATAGGGAAAACAAAAGCTGACCAGGCCCAAGCAGGGAATAATTTTGCTGAAATTGAGCTGGAAGAAGCAAAAGCTCGGCAAAGAGTGACAGAACTGCAGCTAATAATTACTGATTTGCAAGATATAATAGAGCAAACAAATAATCAAATGACTGAAGAAAAAATAAAGCGGGCAAGTTTGCTTCAAGAAATAAATCATCTTGAACTTGAACTTTCAAAGCAACGTAACAATTGCCAAATTAAAGCGGATGAAATGGCCAACAAGGAGCAGGAACTCAATAATATTAAGGCGAAAATTGAGAAATTAAAGTTAATTTGTAATGATGATGAGAGGATGTTGGTTGTTAAAATAAAGGAAAAAAAGAAACAAGAAGCAGTAGTGGAGGATATTCATAATCATAATAGATATTTTGAAGAAAAGATGAGGGAGCAGGAAGAAGAAAATAGGCTGATAATGAAAAAATTGACTGAGGAGAGAGAGCAAGCTCATCAGTTAGAACTTAAACTAGCCAGGGCTGAGTCTGAAAAGACAGGTTATTTGGAAAGGCTAGCAGAAAGTTTTTCCTATATTTTTACTGAAGATCAGCCAGTGCCGGTTTCGGAGTACTCTAAAAGGGAAACTCAAGAAAAAATAAAAGAGTTTAAGAAACAACTGGAAGAAATGGGAGAAGTAAACTTAGGGGCGATTGATGAATTTGCCAGACTGGCAGAGCGACATTCATTTTTAACTTCCCAGTATGGTGATTTAGAAAAAGGTCGCAGCTCACTAAATCGGGTGATCAAAGAAATGGAAGTAATTATGGAGGAAAAATTTGGACAAGCCTTTGTTATGTTAAGCCAGCAATTCACCATTGTTTTTAGGGAGCTATTTGGAGGAGGAAATGCGGAACTTGTCTTGACAGATGAAGAAAACCTTTTGGAAACGGGAATAGACATTATTGCTCAGCCTCCAGGAAAAAAGCCCCAGCACCTGTCTTTGCTTTCAGGTGGGGAAAGGGCTTTAACGGCTATTGCACTGCTGTTTGCCATTTTAAAAGTAAAACCAAGTCCTTTTTGTGTTCTCGATGAAATTGAAGCATCTCTGGACGAAGCAAATGTATATCGGTTTGCAGGTTTCTTGAGAAACATTACTGAAAAAACCCAGTTTGTGGTAATCTCACATCGCAAAGGTACCATGGAGATAGCAAATATTTTATATGGGGTGACTATGGAGGAATCCGGGGTTTCTAAATTAATTTCTGTAAAAATAGCAGAAGTCGCCAGCTAAGCCAAAGATAACTACTCAGGAGTCAGGAGTCAGGAGTCAGAATTCAGGAGTCAACATGAGAGAACGGTTTAGGTATATCGTTTCGAAGTATTCTGAACACATGATTCCTACTACGTAAATATTTCCAAAACAATAATTATTTGCAAAGGTTGGTAAATTGCCAGATACATATTCTCGGATATTCTGAATTCTGACTACTGAATTCTAAATACCTAAATAGTAACGGCTAAAGATAATATATGGAGGGATAAGCTTGAGTTATTTTAAGAGGTTGAAAGAAGGCTTAACTCAAACAAGAAAGGGTCTGGTGGAAAGAGTAACCGAGTTAATCACCGGCTATAAAAAAATTAATGAAGAATTTTTTGAAAACTTGGAAGAAATATTAATCCAGGGAGATGTTGGAGTTAACACCTCAGTTAAGCTAGTGGAAAGGATTCGCTTAAGGGCAAAAGAAGAAAAAATTGAGGATACAACCCAGGTTAATCAGATTTTGCAAGAAGAAATTGAAGCCATTTTATCAACTGGAGGAAACCACCGCTTAAACCTTAATAACCAACTTTCTATCATTATGGTAGTGGGTGTCAATGGGGCAGGAAAAACCACTACCATCGGAAAGCTGGCAGCGAAACTGAAGGATGAAGGTAAAAAAGTCCTCTTGGCTGCTGGTGATACATTTAGAGCAGGAGCAATTGACCAGTTAGAAATTTGGGGCAACCGGGTGGGGGTTGACGTTATCAGACATTCGGAAGGGGCAGACCCGGCAGCCGTTGCCTTTGACGCTATTCAGGCAGCCAAATCAAGAAATGCAAACGCTCTTATTGTGGACACTGCTGGAAGACTGCAAACCAAGTCCAATCTAATGGAAGAGCTTAAAAAAATAAAAAGGGTTATCACTAGAGAAATTTCAGATGCGCCCCATGAAGTATTGTTGGTGCTTGACGCTACTACAGGTCAGAATGCAATTTCCCAGGCTAAATTATTTTCAGAGGCAGTGGATGTTACGGGGATTGTGTTAACTAAGCTGGATGGAACAGCCAAGGGGGGCGTTGTTATTGGGATTAACTCTGAACTAAATATCCCAGTGAAGCTAATAGGGATAGGTGAAAAAATTGAGGATTTACGAGAATTTGACCCGGTGAACTTTATTAAGGCATTGTTTGGCAGCCAGAAAGAATAGAGGTGGAGCAATGAACATTGAGTTAGCAATAATTGGGGGCACCGGGGTTTATGACCCGGAAATGTTATCTGATATACGGGAAGAAAATATTGAAACCGAATTTGGAAACGTACCTGTAAAAATAGGAACCTTGCCTAACCGGGTCTCAGCGGCATTTTTACCAAGACATGGGGCGGGTCACACTGTGCCGCCTCATCTAATCAACTACCGGGCTAACATTAAAGCATTGAAATTATTAGGGGTGACCAAAATTATTGCCACCGGGGCAGTGGGGTCGCTGGATTTAACCTATCAACCCGGTGATTTTGTTCTTTTAGATCAATTTATTGATTTCACTAAAAGCAGAGTGATGACCTTCTATGGAGGTGGTGGACAAGGGGTGGTGCATGTGGATATGACAGGACCCTATTGCCCGGAAATACGGGAATTGCTGATTATAGCTGCCTCAAAAGCTAATGTTTCTTTAAAGTCTACGGGGGTTACCTACATTTGCACCGAGGGACCGCGCTTTGAAACTCCGGCGGAAATAAATATGTTTAGCCAGTTTGGGGGGCAGGTAGTGGGAATGACCAGTGTACCCGAAGTAATTTTGGCCCGGGAAGCGGAAATTTGTTATGCTACCATTGGCATGGTGACTAACTATGCTGCCGGCATCAGTCCTAACCCTTTAACTCATCAGGAAGTGGTGGAGACAATGCAGCAGACCCAGGGAAGATTAAGAGAACTGATTGTAGCAGCGATAGCCCATGCTCATGAATATAAGCGGGAATGCAGCTGTAAGTCAGCTATCGCTGAATTAGGAAAATTTAAATAAGGAGAAGAAAGATGGATACTCTACGATGGAATGAAGAGGACCAGGTCCTTGAGCTTATTGATCAGACAAAACTGCCCCTTGAGGCGGGTTATCTTAAATGTGCCAGCTATCTAGAAATAGCTGAGGCTATTAATAATATGTCAGTTAGAGGGGCCCCGGCCATCGGTGTCTCTGCAGCTTTTGGGCTGGCATTGGCAGCTAAGGAGTTTCACTATGATAATTCCGAAGATTTTTTTAACAAATTGGATGGAGCCAGAAACATTTTAGCCGGGACAAGACCGACGGCTGTTAATTTATTTTGGGCGTTAGAAAGAATGGGCAACACAATCAAACGATTGAAGCAACATGCTCCAAAAACCAATCTCCAAGTTTTCCAAGCACTATTGGCTGAAGCAAAAGCAATCCAGCTAGAGGACTTGGCCATGAATAAAAAAATGGGGCGACTGGCCTTGGAATTAATACCTGATAAGGCAAGAATATTAACTCACTGTAATGCGGGAGGATTAGCTACTGCCGGATACGGGACTGCATTAGGTATTATCAGGGCTGCCTGGGAAGCGGGCAAAGAAGTAGCAGTATGGGTTGACGAAACCAGGCCTTTATTGCAGGGTGCCAGATTGACTGCTTGGGAATTAGCGGCAGATGGAATTCCTGCTACTTTAATCTGTGATAATATGGCTGGTTATCTAATGCAAAAAGGCCAGGTTGACCTGGTTGTGGTTGGTGCAGATAGAATTGCTGCCAATGGGGATGTGGCTAATAAAATTGGCACCTACTCTGTTGCTATCCTGGCTAAGGAACACAATATTCCTTTTTATGTAGCTGCACCCACCTCTACTTTAGACATGAAAATACCCAATGGAGATGATATTCCTATTGAGGAGAGGGACAGTGACGAAGTGAGATTTGTATTTGGGAAGCAAATTGCACCAAAGGACATTCCTGTTTTTAATCCTTCTTTTGATATTACACCAAACCGTCTGATAACTGCCATCATTACTGATCAAGGTATTATTAGACCACCCTATCATGAAAATTTAACTAATATTTTTGGCAAGGTGTAGCATGAAAACAGCGCTGCGAGAAAAAATAGTTCAATATGGTAGAAACCTGTTAGCTAATCAATTAGTGGTGGGGACTTGGGGAAATATTAGCTGTAAGACTGCAGATGAAACAATTATTATTACTCCCAGTGGTGTTGATTATAACCGATTGAAACCGGAAGATTTGCTTGAAGTAACTGCAGCGGGAAAAATATTAACAGGAAACCTAAAGCCCTCATCCGAGCTCTTAATGCACGTAGCTATCTATCAGGGTAGAAAGGATATTCAGGCTGTTATTCACACCCATAGTATATACAGCACCTGCTGTGGGGTGTTGCGTCAACCTATTCCACCTTTGGTGGAAGATATAGCTATGGTGATAGGTGGTACTATAGAGGTGGCAGAATATTTTCTTGCAGGGACGGAGGAGCTAGGACAAGCTGCAGTCAGAGCTTTGGGTCAAAAAAATGCTGTGTTGTTGGCTAATCATGGAGTTGTAGGGGTTGGACCTAACTTGAAAGAGGCACTTAAAGCAGCACTGCTAACTGAAAAAGCAGCCCAGGTGTATCTCACCACCATTCAAGCTGGCAAGCCATATTTACTTAGTGAAAAAGATGTGGCCATTTTGCATAATACCTACTTAACTTCATATGGTCAGAAGGGAGGAAAAGAAAATAATGAAGATATTGATTAAAAACTGCACTGTTATACCGTTACAAGGCAGAGGGGTTATTTGGGAACAAGGGGAAATTGCTATCCAAGGCAATACAATTGTAGCTTGTGGTCCAAAGGGCACCATCGGGGAGGAAGAGAGTTTTCACAAGGTCATTGACCGTCCAGGCCTAGTGGCCATTCCTGGTTTTGTCAATACCCATACCCATAGCGCCATGACTTTATTGCGCAGTTATGCTGATGACCTGCCATTAATGCAGTGGTTATCAGAAAAGATCTGGCCATTGGAAGAAAAGCTCACTGGTGATGCTGTTTATTGGGGTAGTATGTTAAGCATTCTGGAAATGGTTAAATCCGGAACCACCACTTTTGCCGACATGTACTTTTATATGGATGAGGTGGCTAAAGCAGTTGTTAACACCGGAATGAGGGCAGTATTGTCCAGGGGGATGATTGGTGTTGGGCCTAACGGGCAATTTGCCCTGGAGGATAGCGAACGTTTCATTAGGGAATGGCATGGCAAAGAAAATGGTAGGATTATGACCATGCTAGGCCCTCATGCCCCCTACACATGTCCACCTGAGTATTTGCAAAAAGTTATGTCCTTGGCAGAAAAACTGCAAGTAGGTATTCACATTCACCTGGCAGAGACCAGGGATGAGATAAAGCAGATCAGAGACCAGTATCATAAAACTCCCGTGGAATTAGTTGCAGACGAAGGGTTATTTAACTATCCCACCATAGCTGCCCATTGTGTCCACCTAACTGAAGGTGATATTGAGATTCTGGCAACCAAAGGAGTTGGAGTTGCTCACAATCCGGAAAGCAATATGAAACTGGCCAGCGGCATCGCACCTGTACCTTCCTTAATAAAGGCAGGGGTAAAAGTGGGGTTGGGAACTGATGGGGCGGCTAGTAACAATAATTTGGATATGCTTGAGGAAATGCGAACGGCTGCTCTTTTGCATAAAGTAAGCACCCAGGATCCTACGGTTTTGAGTTCCTATGAGGCGTTGCATATGGCCACTTTGGGAGGGGCTGAGGCCCTGGGAATATCTCACCAGGTAGGCTCCATTGAACCAGGAAAAAAGGCAGATATTGTCCTATTAGACTTTAACAAACCCCATCTCTATCCAAGACACCAAGTATGTGCCCATTTGGTTTATGCTGCGCAAGCCAGTGATGTGGATACAGTGATTATCGACGGAAAAATTATTTTGGAAGCAGGTAGGCTTTTAACAATGCAAGAGGAAGAAATATTTACAAATATCACCCGGGTAACGAAAGAATTATTAGGCTAATAGGTATTTTTACTTGACATGGCCTGTGTTTTCCGCTAAAATATAAATCTGTAAAGCAATAATACTTAACAGCTTACTGGAGAGACTATGCTGGATAAAATTAATCGATATTCATTATTGTTCGACTTTTATGGTGGGTTGTTAACAGAAAGACAGCAGGAGTTTTTTGATTTGTATTATCATCAAGACTGGTCATTAGGCGAAATTGCCGACTATTTTCAAATTAGCAGACCTGCTGTTCATGACTTAATAAAGAGGGTTGAAAAGCAATTAGATAACTACGAAGAAAAGTTGAGGCTGGTAGAGAAGTTCGTTCAAATTGATGCTAATCTCCTTTGTCTTTTGGAAAATATTAATAATATATCTCTTGAAGCGGGCAATAGTGAATTATTAAAGCTGCGGATGAAGATTGAGGAGATAATAAAGCTGGTCAGAGAATAATACTGATACCTGGAGGCATAATAAATGGCGCTATTTTCAGGTTTAGCGGAAAAATTACAAAATACCTTTGGCAGGCTGAAGGGAAAAGGAAAGCTTTCTGAAGTTGATGTCAATGAAGCCATGAGGGAAATTAGACTTGCCTTACTGGAGGCTGATGTAAATTTTAAAGTAGTTAAAGACTTTCTGACCAAGGTAAAGGAAAGGTCAGTGGGACAGGAAGTTTTTCAAAGCTTGACTCCTGGTCAACAAGTAATAAAAATAGTTAATGAAGAACTAACTGAGCTAATGGGAGGTACCCAAAGTAAGATTAATTTAGCTTCTAAACCACCATCAGTATTGATGCTGGTAGGTTTACAAGGAGCGGGGAAAACCACTACGGCGGGTAAATTAGCTAATAACCTTATGAAACAAGGAAAAAAACCGCTACTGGCAGCGGGGGACATTTACCGTCCAGCGGCAATCAAGCAATTACAAATTTTAGGAGAAAAACTAGACATTCCTGTTTTTAGCATGGGGGAAAAAAATAGTCCAGTAAATATAGCTAAGGGAGCTTTGGAATTTGCCGTTAGTCACGGTAATGATCTGGTAATCATCGATACAGCAGGCCGGCTCCATATAAACGAAGAGTTAATGGGTGAGCTTAAAGATATTAAGAATGCTGTAAATCCTCAGGAGATTTTATTGGTGGTGGATGCCATGACCGGCCAAGATGCTGTAAATGTGGCCGAAACTTTTAACAACCAACTGGGATTAAGTGGAGTAATTTTAACTAAGCTGGATGGCGATACCAGAGGAGGCGCGGCACTATCAGTGCGGGCAGTAACGGGATGCCCAATTAAGTTTGCTGGGATGGGCGAAAAACTTGATGCACTGGAACCATTTCATCCAGAGCGCATGGCTTCTAGAATACTTGGTATGGGAGATGTTTTGAGTTTAATTGAAAAAGCTCAAGCTAGTTATGATATAAACAAGGCAAAAGAACTGGAGAAAAAGCTAAAAAACCAGGAATTCAATCTGGAAGATTTTTTTGAGCAACTCCAGCAAATGAAAAATATGGGACCATTAGATGAAATTTTAGGTATGATTCCTGGTTTAGGTGGAAAGCAATTAAAAAATTTAAAGATAGATGAAAAGCAGTTGGTGCATACTGAAGCAATAATTAATTCCATGACTCCCCTGGAAAGAAAAAATCCTAATGTAATTAACGGCAGCCGGAGAAAGAGGATTGCTCAGGGAAGTGGTACCAGAATCCAAGATGTGAATCAGTTGTTAAAACAATTTGAGCAAACTAAAAAAATGATGAAGCAATTTTCCGGGATGGAAAAAGGAAAGAAGAAAGGATTCAAACTACCTTTTTTAAAATAATACTCCCGGTTGATACTTAGAAGAGGAGGTGAAAATATGGCAACAAGAATTAGATTGAAGCGCATTGGGTCAAAGAAAGCTCCTTTTTACAGAATAGTAGTTGCTGACGCCAGATCTCCCAGGGATGGCAGATTTATAGAGGAAATTGGCTATTACAATCCTACTAAAGAACCAGCTATTCTTAAGGTTGATGAGGAAAAAGCAATAGCTTGGCTGGCAAATGGGGCTCAACCGTCAGATACAATGAAAACACTATTAAAAAAAGCAGGAGTAATACAAAAGTTTAATGAAGGGAAAAAATAATTTCCTTTGTTGGGGGGTACTCCAGATGAAAGAACTAGTGGAATATTTAGTTAAAGGCCTGGTTGATGAACCTGACCAGGTTAGAGTTTCTCAAATTGAAAGTGAACAATCAATTACCTTGGAACTGACCGTAGCCCCTGCAGATGTAGGGAAAGTCATTGGCAAGCAAGGGAGAATAGTTAAAGCAATTCGTACCTTAGTTAAAGCAGCATCAGTTAGAGAAGGAAAAAAAGTTATGGTAGAAATTATGTAATGGATAATTGGGGATAAGTAGCGAGAATTGGGGAACTATGTCTCATCTCCAAACTTATCTCCTGTTTTATTAGAAGAGGTCGAAGGTATGAAATGTTTTTGATCTTTTGAGTAGGTGGAGTAGTTAATGGAACATATGGAAGAATTAATAGCTGTGGGGAAAATTACTAACACTCATGGAGTTAAGGGATATGTAAAGGTATTTCCTTTAACCGATAGCCTGGAACGATTTAATCAATTGAACAAGGTGATCTTAGTGCTTGGGGATCATAGACGAGAAGAGGCAATTGACCAGGTGAAGCTAAACATTCACAAAAATGCTGCCTATATTTTGTTTAAGGGTATTCCGGATATCAGTGGGGCAGAGTCTTTGAAAAATAGTTTAATTATGATTCCTAAGTCCCAATTGGTCTCATTGCCTGAAAATACATATTATCATTTTCAAATCATTGGACTGCAAGTTTATCTCCAGCAAGGAGATTATTTAGGCAAGATAATGCAAATATTAGAAACTGGCGCCAATGACGTATATATGTTGGAAAAAGAGACTGGGAGCAAACCCATCTTGATTCCTGCCCTTAAATCAATTGTAAAAGATATTGATCTTGAGCAAGGAAAAATGATAGTTGATCCACCGCCAGGGTTGCTGGATATTTAAGGGGTGGTAGAAATGGAAATTGATATTCTGACTTTGTTTCCAGGAATGTTTACGGGGCCAATTACCGAGAGCATTATAAAGAGGGCTCAGGAAAAAGACTTAGTTACAATTTCTCTGGTAAACATTCGGGATTTTGCCAACAATAAGCACAATACAGTGGATGACTATCCTTACGGCGGTGGAGCCGGTATGGTGATGCAGGCTGGCCCTATTTTTGATGCAGTCAACTCAATTAAAAAAACTCAAAGCAAAGTGATTTTAATGTGTCCTCAGGGGGATGTTTTCACTCAGAAATCAGCGTGGAAACTAAGTAGGGAAGAGCATCTGATTATCATTTGTGGGCACTATGAAGGCGTTGACCAACGAGTAAAGGATGAATTGGTAGACCAGGAAATATCAATTGGTGATTTTATTTTAACTGGTGGAGAGTTACCTGCCATGATTATTTTGGACAGCGTCATCCGCTTAATTCCAGGGGTATTAGGACAGGATAAGTCAGTGGAAGAAGAATCATTTGCCCAAGGCTTATTAGAATATCCTCATTATACCAGACCCGCTGACTTTAGAGGATTAATGGTACCGGAGATACTTCTATCTGGGAATCATGAGTCAATCCGGAAATGGCGAAAAAAAGAATCCATCAGGAATACTTGGTCTAAGCGGCCTGAATTACTGGAAAAAGCAGCACTGGATGTGGAAGGAAAAGAAATGCTTAATGACCTCAGGAAGGAAAATGAACATGGCCAAACCTAATATATTTATTTGTTTAGTTCATTATCCTGTCTATAATAAGCATATGGAAATTGTCACCACTTCAGTGACTAATCTGGATTTGCATGATATCAGCAGATGTGCTACTACTTATGATATACCTGGATACTTTGTTGTGCATCCTTCACCAAGTCATCAGAAGGTGATTAGAACGGTTATCTCCTATTGGTCAGAAGGATATGGCAGTCTTTATAATCCTGATAGGAAAACTGCATTTAAGAGAGTGATTTTGAAAGATTCCCTGGAGCAGGTCATTGATGAAATTGACGCTGACTATGGTATGCCCCCTAAAATAGTTACAACAGATGCCCGGATTTTCCCCAATTCAGTTTCTTTCACTTGGCTAAGACATAAAATTAGAACAACTAATGAACCTATTTTACTTTTATTTGGCACAGGATGGGGTTTAGAAAAATCTATCATGGAATCAGCTGATCACATTTTGGAACCTATTAAAGGCGTAGGGGAATATAATCATTTGTCTGTACGAGGGGCAGTTGCTATTATTTTGGATAGACTATTGGGGGAATCTTGGTGGAAAGAATAGTTGCAGAAAAAAATTGTGTTATTGTGCAAAATATGCTACAATAGATTTTGTTTGCAGTACGGACGGTCCGCTGCCATAGATAGGAGGCATGAACGTCTAGGTAGGAAGGAGGTCTAGAACTATGGATGTAATAAAAGCTATTGAACAAGAGCAACTAAGACAGGATATTCCTAACTTTAAACCCGGAGATACAGTAAAGGTTCATGTTAAGGTTGTGGAGGGAACTAGGGAAAGAATTCAGGTTTTTGAAGGTGTTGTTATTAAAAGAAGAGGCGGAAGTCTCACTGAAACCTTCACTGTTAGAAGAGTTTCTTTTGGTGTAGGTGTTGAAAGAACTTTTCCGATTCACTCTCCTAGACTAGCTAAAATAGAAGTTATGAGAAGAGGTCGAGTGCGTCGTGCCAAGCTTTACTATTTACGAGATAGAGTAGGAAAAGCAGCCAGAATAAAAGACAGAAAATAATTTTTGGGGACTGATGCTACTCAGTCCCTTTTGTATGACTTCTTATAGGAGGTTAGCCTATGTTAAACAGGGATAATTGGATAGTTGAGTATTTAGAATCCATAGTGATAGCTTTGGTACTGGCGCTAATTATTAGAACTTTTCTTTTTCAGCCTTTCTATATACCTTCAGGGTCTATGGAGCCTACGCTGCAGATTGGCGACAGAATAATTGTCAGTAAGTTTTCCTATTATTTTGGTGAGCCTAAGCTGGGAGATGTAACAGTTTTTAAATATCCTTTGGATCCTAAAAGAGATTTCATCAAACGGGTAATTGGGGTGCCTGGGGATGTAGTGGAAATTATAGATAGTCAATTATATATTAACGGGATGATTGTTCCTGAACCTTATGTTCCTCAAAAAGAATATGGGGATCATGGGCCAGTTGAAGTTCCTGAGCAATATTTTTTTGTCTTAGGGGATAATAGGACTAACAGTCAAGATAGTCGCAGCTGGGGTTTTGTACCGGAAAAAAAATTGGTTGGCAAGGCCCAGGTGATTTTTTGGCCGATTAACAGAGCAGGAACAATAAGGTAGGTGGATTTAATGAATGTAATTCAGTGGTATCCCGGCCATATGGTTAAAGCCAAGAAAATTATTAAAGAACATTTGAAAGTTATCGATTTGGCGATTGAGCTGGTAGATGCCAGGGTTCCTAAGGCCTCCAGGAACCCTGACCTGGTGACTATTGTTGAAAATAAAGCCTCGGTGCTAGTTTTAAATAAAGTGGATTTAGCTGATCCTGTTACTACTCAAAAATGGTTGGAATATTACCAGTCTCGAGAGTTACCGGCTATTGCTATTGCCACTCATCAGAAAGCAAGCATCAACGAATTTAATAAGTGGCTAAAAAAAAGACTTGAAACTATTATTTCCAAACAAAGAGAAAAAGGGCGGATAAACTATATACCTAAAATTATGGTGATGGGAATTCCGAACGTAGGCAAGTCTTCACTAATTAACTCGCTGGTGGGTAGGGCAGGTGCGAAGACAGCTAATAAACCAGGGGTAACCAAAGCACAGCAATGGATTAAAATGAAAGACTTTTATTTATTGGACCTGCCTGGGGTTTTATGGCCGAAGTTTTCAGACCAGGAAATTGGTTACAGACTGGCTGCAACAGGGGCCATTGGAGACCACGTTTTTAGTATGGAAGATGTATCAAACTGGCTGCTTGACTTTCTTAAAAACAATTACCCGGAGCAAGTTTCAGCCAGGTACAAGATAGATTTAAACCAATCAAACCATAATTTGGAAGACAAGGCTAATCAAGAACTTTTTTCATTAATTGGTCGGGCAAGAGGCTGTCTTATACTGGGAGGACAGGTTGACTTAAGTAAGTTAGCTGTAATGTTTTTAAAAGAGTTTCGAGAGGGCAGGATTGGTAGAATATCCCTGGAGGGACCTGATCAGTCTTAGGGAATTATATTGAAATTTTTCAAAATAACACATCACTATATTCAAAAAAAAAATCAGAAGAGGCAGGAAATTGATTTAAATAAATAGAATAGACATTTGGTGCGATTTAAAAGAATACAAAGGGCAAGACGAAATTATTGGGGTGACCTATGAATTTAAAGCAGATGACCGTTAAAGAGATAACCCAATATATTTTTGAGGAGCATTCCGATATTTACCACTTGCCTGAACAAATTTTGGTAGACTTAAAGCTGGACAGTAGGGTTGCCGTAAAAAAACTTTATCTTAGAATTGAGGCTTACAAGAAACGAAAGTCTCTTGAAGAAGAAAGACTATATAACTTATTTGATAAAGAAAGAAATTACTGGGCTAATGGTTGTTCTTTGATAGCCGGAGTTGATGAGGCAGGTAGAGGTCCTCTAGCTGGGCCTGTAGTTGCAGCAGCAGTAGTTTTTCATAAAGCTGAATACATTCAAGGGCTTAACGACTCGAAAAAAATAAGCGAAGCAAAAAGATATTCTTTGGAGCAAGAGATAACGGAAAAGGCACTTTGCTATGGTGTGGGCATTGTTGGCAATAACATTATTGATGAAATAAATATTAGTAACGCCGGGTTCTTAGCAATGAAAGACGCTATTAACAGCCTATCCATGCAGCCTGGAGTTGTATTGGTTGATGGCTTTGAAATTCCCCAATTACCATTTGAGCAAATAGCAATTATTAAAGGTGACCAGCACTGTGCCAGTATAGCTGCTGCTTCTATTTTGGCTAAGTGTACCCGTGATAGGTTAATGCTGCAATTTCACAGGCAATTTCCCCAATATGGATTTGATTTACACAAAGGATATGGCACACAATACCATTATGAAGCTTTAAAAATTTACGGAATATCACCCATCCACCGTAAATCTTTTTTAGGTTGAGGTGAAAAAACTGTGAAAGTAGACAAATTTCCTGCTGGTTTAAATTTACCGGAGAAAACCCAGACAACTCTTTCTCAAGCTGTCAGGGCGGGTGGCAGTATTGAGGAAAACAAGTCGTTACCTCAAGGGTTACTTAACGACTTTAATCGGGAGCAAGAATTGCTTAATAGGATAAATCAAGGGGATACTTTAGGTAATCGGTTAATTTTAAAACATCTGCTGGCAGCTAATATGGAGCTTACAGCAGACAGATTTGCTCAAGCAAATATTGCTTTAAATTTTTTAAACAGACAATTAATGATTCCCAAGCTGGAAAATAGTGCTGCTCTGACAGTAATTCTGGCAATAAAGTTAGGACTGGCCGACTCTCAAGATGCATTATTGGCTATATATAGATATCTTACGGAAGGGCCTAAGTTTTTAAATGTTTTAGATAGAATGACGGGCGACTTTGAAAAACTGAGGTTAGTTGATGATTCTGTTTTGGGCAAAATTTTAAAGCATTTTGAATCTTTTAAACAACAACTAAATCTTGATATTAAATCAGTGGAGCAATTAAACAAATTAGTAAATTCTATGTTGTCATCACCTGAGGCATTGCTGGCTAGTCATAGTGGAAAAGCAATTTCTTCAAACTACAGCTTGATTTGGCAACTGGATAAACTAATTGCAATGATGCAAGATGCTGGTATGGAAAAAGATCTGAGCTCTCTTATGAAGGAATCCATATTACTTAAACAAATTGTTCTGGGTAATATATTGCTATTTAATGAAGAGGTGTTAGGCAATCAAACTTTCATACCTTTTTATTTTTACAATCAACGCAGTTGGATTAAAATATTCAGGAAAAAAAATAGCACTACGCAAAGTGAAGAGGAACTTCGAATTGAGATAAAAATTGAACACAATAAACTAGGAAATATTCGGTTTATCCTTACTAAGGCTGATAGAAATATTTCAACTGAAGTATTTTTGGTTAGTGAGGAAACAAAGCAGTTAATTGAGTCAAATATTGATATTTTACTTCAAAAGCTACTAGATTTGGGATATAATTTAAACATTGTGGGTATCGGTGTAATTAACGAAGAAGAGCAAGATGGATACTACAATTACATTAATAGCAATATAAACATGATTAAGATTTCTTTATTGGATATAAAAGCATAGGAAGTGGTAGTAATAATGACAAGAAAAAAAGCTGTCGCTCTATCATATGATGCAAAAGTAGATAGTGCCCCCAAGATATTAGCTAAAGGAAGCGGGCAAGTAGCTGAAAAAATTATGGCCATTGCCAAAGAACAAAATATTCCTGTGTATAACAGCCCTGTCCTGGTGGAAAAACTTAGCCTGATAGATCCTGGGCAGGTTATCCCGGAAGACCTCTATCAGATAATTGCCGAAATTTTAGTTTTTGTTGACGGGCTAACTACTGCTTGACTATAAATTTAAGTTGTGGCAAAATTAACATGGTTTGTTTTTTAATCTTTTCTTCTTAAGCTTTTAGCAATTTTTTTATATAAATTTGATTCAAAATTTATTCTGAAGGGGGGGAGACGATGAACAACTACAGTGTTATAGCAGTATTTTTAATTTTGGCCATTTTTTTCCCGATCATGGTGCTCATGATGAATAGGATTATCGCACCTCATAAGCCAAACCCGGAAAAATCTAGCACTTATGAGTGTGGTCTTGATACTCAAGGGGAAACATTGGTGCAGTTTAGAACTAGTTATTTTCTTTATGCTCTGGCATACCTGTTATTTGGTGTAGAAGCAGTTTTCTTGTATCCTTGGGCACTCCAATTTTCTAGTTTGGGATTGTTAGCACATAGTATGATGTTTATTTTTATACTTGTTTTGGTGATTGGTTTAGCCTACGATTGGAAGGAAGGAGCATTAGAATGGGACAAATAAAAAACCATGAAGTAGAGGAATTAGTCCAAAATGGCATCGTTGTTACTTCAGTGGAGAAAGTTCTTAATTGGGGCCGGGGAAATTCACTATGGCCTGTATTATTCGGTTTAGCCTGCTGCGCTATTGAAATGATGGCGGCAGGAGGTTCAAGATTTGACCTGGCCCGCTTTGGCTATGAGATATTTAGACCCTCACCAAGACAGGCTGATTTGCTAATAGTCTCCGGTACAGTAACTGATAAAATGGCGCCATTAGTAAAGAGGATTTATGAGCAGATGCCAGAACCGAAATATGTTATAGCAATGGGAAGTTGTGCTATTAGTGGCGGGCCTTTTGTTGACTCCTATAATGTTGTTCCAGGGGTTGATACTATTATACCTGTGGATGTGTATGTTCCCGGATGTCCTCCTCGACCAGAAGCGTTAATTGACGGAATGTTGCAGTTGAAGAAAAAAATAAATAACCCCAATGTTGCGAGGTTGATGGAAAATGTCTAATGATAAACTAAAGGATATGTTGGTAGCAGACCTAGGTGGAAAAGGGGAGATTACTGAGTTCTTAAGTGAAGTAGTAGTCACAATCACTAGCAAAGAATTATTAGACCTGGCCAACAAGCTTAAGTCGGATAAATATGACTTTGACTTTTTAGTTAACCTAACAGCGGTGGATTTTGAAGAAAACTTTACAGTTGTCTATAATTTCCGTTCTTTAAGCAACAAAACCAAGCTTGTTTTAAGGGTTGTAATTAGTAAAGAAGAACCTAGTTTGCCGTCGGTTATAGGTATTTGGAAAACGGCAGACTGGCAAGAAAGAGAAGTATTTGATTTATTGGGAATCATATTTACAGGACATCCTGAACTGCATCGGATTTTGCTGGCAGACGACTTTGAGGGGTATCCTTTGCGGAAAGATTATAAGTTTGATTCTAGAAGGTAATTGGGAAGGTTAGCATTTATTATGGATGGTAGGGGTGTGTAAAGATATGACGACGAAGGAGCATACTTTAAAAACGCAAGAGTTTACCCTGAATATAGGTCCCCAGCATCCCAGTACCCATGGTGTGTTTCGCTTGGTATTAACATTAGATGGTGAAACAATTACTAAAGCTGAGTCGGTAGTGGGGTATTTGCATCGAGGCATCGAAAAGCTTGCAGAAGCGCGCACTTATACTCAGGTTATAACCTATACAGACCGGATGGATTATTTGTCGGCTATGCTTACAAATCTTGGGTATGTGCAAACTGTTGAAAAATTAATTGAGATTAAAGTTCCGGAAAGAGCTGAATATATTCGAATCATTATGGCTGAATTACAGAGAATGGCTAGTCATATGGTTGCAATCGGATCTTACGTACAAGATGTAGGTATTACTGGCACTTCAATTTTTATGTATAACTTAATAGACAGGGAAAAAATATTAGATTTATTTGAAATGGTTTCCGGATCTAGGTTAACTTATAGCTATATGCGTATCGGTGGTGTTGCTGATGACCTGCCGCTTGAGTTCATACCTGCTTTAGAAAAATTCCTCGATGAAGTACCTGCTTCAATTGAGCAGTACTGGGCTCTTAGCTCAAAAAATGAGATTTTCCAGTCTCGTTTAAGAGGAGTTGGAGTTATCTCTGCTGAGGATGCTATAAATTATGGCTTTAGCGGACCTAATCTTCGTGGTTCCGGGGTAGACTATGACTTGCGTAAAGCTGAGCCTTATGGTATTTATGATCGGTTTGACTTTAACGTACCGGTTTTAGAAAATGGAGATTCACTGGACAGGTTTTTGTGCCGTGGGGCAGAGTTGGAGCAAAGCATAAAAATTATTCGCCAGGCCATAAAAGATTTACCTGAAGGGGAAGTAATTGCAAAAATGCCAAAGGTTATCAAACCGCCTAAGGGTGAAGTTTACCACCAAATAGAGTCTTCAAGGGGGATTCTCGGATACTATATTGTTAGTGATGGTTCCTCCAAGCCCTATAGGATGCACGTTCGTAGACCATCTTTTATTAATTTAATACCGATGGATGAGATGCTAGTGGGCTTAAAGCTGGCTGATGCAATTACCGTATTGGGTAGTATTGATATAGTCCTTGGTGAAGTAGATGGCTAACCTTATTAAATAGGTCGTAGAAGAGAGAAGGTGCGTGAAAACATGAATAATATTTTTCTCACAATAGCTGATATGTTAAGGTCTTTATTTTTAGGATTTGGCTTATCTGAATATGTTGTTGAGCTAGTTATGGCTGCTATCTATGCTTCTGTCGTTTTTGCTTTAATTGGGCTGCTGGTTTTAATCCTGGTGCTGGCTGAGCGGAAGATTTCCGGATATATTCAACTGCGGCCCGGACCAAACCGAGTGGGTCCTCATGGGATATTCCAGTTAATAGCTGATATGCTAAAAATGTTGGGTAAAGAAAGCATCACACCTGCAGCTGTGGATAAATGGCCCTTTGTATTAGCTCCTATATTGATGTTTGTGCCTACTATGTTGCTTTATGCTGTTATTCCCTTTGGGGAAGGAATGGTGGCTGCTGACTTAAACTTAGGGGTATTTTATTTTATAGCAATTGGCTCTCTGACTACCTTGCCATTGTTTATGGCAGGATGGTCGTCAAGTAACAAATACTCTCTAATTGGTGGTATGCGGGCGGTAGCACAAATGGTAAGTTATGAGTTGCCGTTGATATTTTCGATCCTGGGAGTAATAATGATTGCAGGCTCAATGCGAATGAATGACATTGTGCTGGCTCAATCAGGAATGTGGTTTGTGATCCTTCAGCCGATAGCTTTTCTTGTATTCTTTATCTCTGCTTTGGCTGAACTTAATAGGGCACCCTTTGACTTGCCGGAAGGTGAAACTGAATTAACTGCAGGAGTATTTACAGAGTACACTCCCATGAGGTTTGCTTTGTTTCAAATGGCCGAGTATGGTAACGTCTTTATCATGTCTGGATTAATGGTTACCCTCTTTCTTGGCGGATGGCAAGCACCCTTTGGCTTAACATTTATCCCATCATATATTTGGTTTTTTGCTAAAGTATTTATGATGATTTTTGTAATTATGTGGGTAAGATGGACCTTCCCCAGAATTAGAGTGGATAAATTAATGGATTTTGGCTGGAAATTCTTATTACCCGTTTCATTAGTTAATATATTCGTAACAGGAATAGGTATTTATCTGTTCCAAAATTTCTAATCCATGAATGGATGGTGGTGATAGCATGTATGGAAAAGGTCTTTTAGAGGGGATGGCAGTTACCTTAAAAAACTTTTTTAAAAAGAATGTTACTGAAATGTATCCAGAGGAAAAGCCGAGACTATCAGAACGCTTTCATGGATCCTTTGTTTTGACCGCCGATAAATGTATTGCCTGTGGCATTTGCTCTAATGCATGTCCTAATATGGTAATCAAGATTGGTAGCGAGCGGGATGAGAACAAAAAAAGATTTTTAACCAGCTATGAAATGGATATTCAATACTGTTTATTTTGTGGTTTATGTGTAGAAAGTTGTCCCACTGATGCGATAAACTTTAATAAGGAGTTCGAACTTGCTTGTTATTCCCGCCAGGGGGTTGTTCTCAATATGTGGAAACGGCCGGAAAATATAAACAGCTCGAATGAGGGGTGAGAAAATGGAGGCATTTGTTTTTTGGCTGCTGGCCGCGATTATTATTGGTTCAGCTTTGGCAGTCGTATTATTTAATAATATAGTGCATAGTGCATTGATGATGATGGTTACGTTTATCGGCATTGCCGCAATATACATTACATTGAATGCTGATTTCGTCGGCTTAGTGCAGATATTGGTATATGTGGGTGCTGTTTCCATTATCATAATTTTTGGTATCATGTTGACCCAGCGAGGGAACATGAGAGAAAGCAATCCCTTTAACGGACAAAAGTTTGGAGCTGCAATTCTCGGGTTAGGCTTATTTGTCTTATTTGGAAGTGCGATTTTGAAAACTAATTGGTCAATAAGTCAAATCCCGGTTCAAGAAAGTTATGTTGAAGCCATGCCAGAAATTATACTGGTAGATTTGCTATTGCCCTTCCAGTTATCAGGTCTCTTGTTACTGGTGGCCATGGTGGGAGCTATCGTCCTGGCGAGAGGAGTGAAAAAACCATCATGATTGGACTGGATCACTATATGATTTTAAGCGCATTGTTGTTTTGCATCGGATTATATGGAGCTTTGGCAAAGTCTAATGTCATCGCCATATTAATCGGTGTTGAGTTAATGCTTAATTCAGTCAACATTAACTTGATCGCTTTTACGAAATTTTTGACTCCTGCCGAACCCATTGGCCATATTTTTGCCCTGTTTGTTATTATCGTAGCCGCTGCGGAAGTGGCTGTAGGTTTAGCCTTGGTGATTATGATTTCTCGTGATCGCATGACATCAAATGCTTTGGAATTAAATTGGCTGAAATGGTAGGAGTATCTATGATAAAGGCAGGTGTAAATTAGATGATCCAGAATGCATGGTTAATTCCATTGCTGCCGGTAGTTGCATTTATATTAATCATCTTTATGTTTAGACCGTATCGGCTCTTAAGTGCATTAACGGCTGTAATTTCTATGTTTGGGTCCCTCGTTATTTCTATTGGTGTATTATATCAAACAGTAACTGATCCTAGCATTTCCATGAGTAGCCCGGTGGAAATAGCTGTTCCTTGGCTGGAAGTTCCGGGTTTAACTTTGGAAATGGGGCTGTTGATAGATCCATTAACGGGCGTCATGTTATTTGTTGTCACATTTATTGCTTTTTTGGTCATGGTTTATTCAATGGGTTATATGAGTCATGATCCGGGTTATTCCAGGTTTTTTGCTTACCTTTCCCTATTTACTTTTTCCATGTTGGGATTGGTAGTTGCCAACAACTTTTTCCAGATGTTTGTTTTCTGGGAGTTGGTGGGACTTTGTTCTTACCTCTTAATCGGTTTTTGGTTTCATAAAAATTCAGCGTCTGAGGCCAATAAAAAAGCCTTTATTACCAACAGGGTGGCTGACTTTGGATTCTTAATCGGTATCTTGATGATATTCTTTCACTTCGGCACCTTTAACTTTATCGAATTGGGAGTAGCGGTCCAAGGGTTTGCCAATATAGGCCTGCTGACAATTATTGCGTTATTGATTTTTGTAGGTCCCATGGGCAAGTCCGGTCAGTTTCCCCTTCATGTGTGGCTGCCTGATGCCATGGAAGGTCCCACTCCCGTCTCGGCGCTAATTCACGCCGCAACGATGGTGGCGGCTGGGGTCTATCTTTTAGCCAGGAGCTTTTCCATCTTTTATGCTGCTCCTGAATCACTGGTGGTCATTGCTTATATAGGCGGTTTTACAGCATTCTTTGCTGCCACCATTGCCATTACCCAAAATGACTTTAAAAGAATTTTGGCCTTTTCTACGCTAAGCCAGTTAGGCTACATGGTGATGGCCATCGGGGTAGGCAGTATTTCTGCTGCCATGTTCCACCTGACTACCCATGCTTTCTTTAAAGCCTTACTATTCTTAGGGGCCGGCAGTGTTATCCATGCCCTACATGAAAAACAAAATATCTGGGAAATGGGTGGTCTCTCAAAAAAGATGCCCATTACCACCTGGACCTTTGTTATTGGATCTCTGGCTTTAGCAGGTGTTTTCCCGTTAGCAGGGTTTTGGAGTAAGGATGAGATTTTGGTTGCCACTAAGTATGCAGCTTTTGGCGGAACAGGGCTCTGGTGGTTAGCCACCATAACAGCCTTTTTAACTGCATTTTATATGTTCAGGCTAATTTTTGTGGCTTTCTTTAGCCCGGCTAAACCGGAAAATCATCCCCATGAATCACCTGTTTCCATGGCCTTGCCTTTGATTATTTTAGGGTTTCTTTCAATATTTGCCGGTTTTATTGGTTCTCCGTTAGTTGAAAATGGATTTTCCAACTGGATTTACTTTGGAGAACCCCATGCGCCGATATTTAAATGGAGCCTAGCTGTTAAATCAACGGCAGTAGCTTTTGCAGGAATGACCTTAGCCTGGCTAATCTATCATAAGCAAGTTGTTTCGGCTGAGGCAATTAAAAACAGGTTAAAGCCTATTTACACACTTCTCTATAATAAGTACTACATTGACGAACTGTACCAGTTGTTTTTTGACAAGGTAGTTTACAATATCGGTAATTTATTTAACTGGGGTGACAAAAACATTATCGATGGAATTGCTGATGGCAAAGCTGCCTTAATCAAGGCAATTGGAGAGAAAGTGCGGCTTATCCAGACGGGTAATATGCAAAACTATGCCTTTGTAATCTTCACTGCAATAGCCATATTCGTCTTGCTGACAACAGGCTTTGGATTAGGAGGTGCACAATGAGCTTTCCAATATTATCTATAATTATTTTGGCGCCAATTATAGGTGCGATTCTAATTATGGTTTTGCCAAAGGAAGAGCATAAATTAATAAAAATAGTAGCAGCTTTATCTTCTTTCGTTTCATTGATATTATCAGTCTACATTTATGTGGCTTATGATGCAGCCCAGGGTGGTTTCCAGTATCTCGAAGAAATTCTTTGGTTGGAACAGTTTGGGATTTCATACTCCCTGGGAGTTGACGGACTGAGCATTCCCATGATGTTGTTGACGGGGCTGGTAATCTTTACTGCCATCTTTGCATCCTGGACAGTAGATACCAGAGTCAAAGAGTTTTTCGCCTTCCTATTAGTGATGGTGGCTGGAATTTTTGGTGTATTTGCCGCTAGAGATTTATTTTGGTTCTTCATCTTTTATGAGCTGGTGGTTATTCCCACCTATGTGATTATTATAGTTTGGGGAAGTACTCGCAAAGAATATGGGGCAATGAAGCTGACTTTATATCATGCTATCAGTAGTGCCTTTATTTTAATCAGTATTATTTCCACCTATATCTATGCTTCGAACCAATTGGGTTTTGGCACTTTTGACATTCAGACCCTGGCCACTGTTCAATATGATCCGTTTTTCCAGAAAACAATTTTCTTGTTGATGTTAATCGGATTTGGTATTTTGGTACCCATGTGGCCCATGCATACTTGGGCACCTGACGGCCACGTTGCTTCTCCGGCAGCCGTATCCATGTTATTGGCCGGGGTAGTGATGAAAATGGGAGGTTACGGGTTAATTAGGGCAGCATTGTTCTTCTTTCCGGAGGGAGCAATTTTCTGGGCGCCTTTAATTGCTGTTTTCTGTATTATTAATGTCCTTTACGGGGCACTAATAGCTATGGTGCAAAAAGACTTGAAATATGTTATTGGTTATTCCAGTGTGAGTCATATGGGTTATCTGTTACTGGGAGTTGCGGCCTTTAATACCATCAGTATTAACGGGGCAGTTTCTCAAATGTTTGCCCACGGGATAATGACGGCCCTCTTCTTTGCCCTGGTTGGTTACATTTACGACCAAGTGCATACCAGGGAGATTGCCCGGCTGGGCGGTTTGGCCCACCAAATGCCCAGAGTAGCGACAGCATTTTTTATTGCTGGTTTGGCTTCGTTAGGTTTACCAGGACTACACAATTTTGCAGCTGAATTTATGATTTTTGTCGGTACCTATAACGCTAACCAAGAATTGATAAATACTGGAATTTTTAGCGTAAACATGAAATTGATGGCAATTCTTGCTATACTGGGGGTTGTAATTACAGCCATCTATGTCTTGAGAGTGGTGCAGTTTGTCTTTTTTGGACCAAGAAAGGCTGAGTGGGATTTTGCTAAGGATGCTAGCGGACCGGCAATGGTGCCGATAGTAGTATTGATTTCAACATTGATTTTATTTGGTGTGTTTCCCCAGTTAATTACCGGTATGATTAACAGCGGTGTTGAGCCCATCATAAGCCATGTAGCCCCAGTGCTAGGCGAAAGCTTGGCTAAGATAGGAGGGAAGTTCTAGTGAACATTGACTGGTATTTAATATCTGCAGAAATAATTTTGGCAGCTTATGGGGTGGGCTTGCTGGTAATAGGGATGCTATTGCCAGCCGACCAGAGAAAAGGGGTTGGCCCGGTAACCGGTTGGTTTTTAATCGGATTTTTAATTTACCTGATGACCATGTTTAATGTGGATGACGTATTTATGGGTATTTACCATATCGACCCGTTTGCTACTTTCATGAAGATTGCCTTGGTCATCGCGGCTGTCATCGTGGTGTTTACTTCCAATGATTGGATAGTAAAACAAGGTAATCAACCTGAGTATTACTCACTGGTTATTTTTGCCACTTTAGGGATGTTTGCGATGGCATCTGCCGGCGATTTGATTACAGCTTATATCGGAATAGAGATGATGACCCTTGCCTTCGTAATTTTAGCCGGTTTTAAAAAGGGTGATGGCTATTCAGCAGAATCTGGAATGAAGTACCTGGTCTTAGGAGCCATGTCTTCAGCCATTATTTTATATGGTTTAACTTTGATTTACGGCAGTACCCAAAGTCTATTGATTGTGGATATTGCCGGAGTGGTTGCCACGAAAGGCGTAGAACCGGTGATGCTGCTGGGAATAATTTTGCTCATCGCCTCATTTTCGTTCAAAAACGCCCTGATTCCTTTCCATATGTGGGCGCCTGACGTCCATGGTGGAGCACCCACACCGGTAACTGCTTTACTAACCAGTACTTCCATTAAAGCTGCAGGATTTGCCATTTTTATCAGATTTTTTGTTATCGGTTTTGCTGGTACCTGGGAAGTTTGGGGAGGTATGTTAATAGCTTTATCAATATTAACCTTAGTCGTAGGTAATCTCATTGCCTTGTCTCAAACTAACTTAAAAAGAATGCTGGCTTATTCCAGTGTGTCTCATGGTGGTTATGTAATTCTTGGTTTAATTGCCTACACTGAACTGGGAATTACAGCTATCTTGTACTATAGCTTGGTGTATGTTTTTGCCAATGCCGGAGCTTTTATTGTGGTCTCAGTTATCGAGAGATCAACTGGTGGCAGCAAAGAAATCAGTGATGTTTCCGGTTTAGCAGTTCGTTCGCCATGGCTCGCCACTCTTATGATGTTTTTCTTAGCATCATTAGCCGGTCTGCCGCCTACGGCGGGTTTTATGGGTAAATTTTTCCTGTTTACGTCGGTTATCGAACAGGGAATGGCCTGGCTGATAGTAATTGCTTTAGTTATGACAATTGTATCCCTTTATTATTATTTGAGGGTCATTAAAACTATGTTTTGGGGTGAACCACCCAGTGATACAGCTGTTCCCATGTCCAATTCGGTAAACGCAACGTTGACCATTTGTATGTTGTTTGTTATTTTACTAGGGGTGTATCCAGCCTTAGTTTATGACTGGGCTGCTATAGCTGTTAAGGCTTTTATGCCTTTCTAAAATTCAATTGAATTATATAAAAAAGCCGGGCATTTGCCGGGCTTTTTTATAAATTCAAGAAAAACGGAGAATATGCATGATGAATAAAAAACAGTTGGGATACTTCGGTGAAAACTTAGCAGCTAATTTTTTACTGGAAAATAACTACCAAATTTTACATAGGAATTTTCGTTGTTTTTTGGGAGAAATTGATATCATAAGTAAAAAAGAGAATTTGCTGATCTTCGTTGAAGTAAAGACAAGAATGAGCACAGTTTTTGGGATGGCCAAAGAGGCGGTAGCATGGCAAAAGCAGCGAAAGTTATCCAAATTAGCTGAGTTTTACTTGCAAAATTACCATGGCAACTGTAAATTATTACAACCCAGATTTGATGTAATTGAAGTATATTTATTAAAAGATAATGAAAAAAATTATCACATAGTTCATCTTGAGGGAGCCTTTTAGGTTTCAATTAGGAGTATTTTAGGGGAGTGAGAAATTGACTGGTGAATTGAAGCAGGAAGTGTTAACAATGCTAGCAGGCCATAATACCATGACCATAGCTACTATTAATCAATTGGGAAAGCCGGAAGCTGCTGCAGTATTTTATGTGAACCACGGTTTTCAGTTGGTTTTTTTCTCAAACCCTGACAGTCGGCATGCCCAAAATATTGGCAATGGATGTGCTTGTGCTGCAACTATTCAAATGGATTATAAAAATTGGCGAGAAATCAAGGGTTTACAGCTGGAAGGAAAAGTGATTCCCTTGGCAAGTGCAATGGATAAGACTTTAGCTATGAAGCTGTACCTAAATAAATATGGATTTTTAAATGATGTCCTTGTAGAAGGGCATAAAATATTCCAAGCACTGCATAAGTCTAAAATTTATAAATTTACACCTGAGATAATCTGGGTAACAGACAATAATTACGCCTTTGGTAAAAGAAGAAAGCTTACCTTGAGTTGGTCCAGTACTGATCCAGTCTGCGAAAATGAATAGCTTCGCTAATGTGTGTGGATGTAATAATATCGCTGTTAACCTCCACTCCTGACTCTAATAAATGCATTGCTGCTGTATTACGATAATGGGGAGTTCTCCATTAGTGGAAGATATTGAAAGTGTCGAAGCTGCACCGGTAAAGCACATGAACAGGAAGATGTTTAAATATTTTTCACGACTGTATGAAAAGCATCAGTGCAAAATCCTGCCAATAGTTGTTTACTCCCATGACGCCAAATTAGATAAACCAGATAATTTCAAGGTGGAATTTTCTTTTCTGAAAGTGTTAGAGTTTAACTTCCTGATGATTCAGTTGAGAAAACTACCTTGGCGAAAATATATTCGGAGCAACAATCCGGTGTCAGCAGCCCTAATCGGTAGGATGAACTATACAGAAGAAGAAAAAATATCTGTCAAAATTGAATTTTCCCGGATGCTGACCAAGATGCAGTTAGATTCGGCCCGTAGTTCTCTGTTGACCGCATTTATTGAAACTTACGTTAAACTTACAGAAGATGAAGAAGTTCTCTATCGCGATAGATTAAAACAAGAGTTAACCCAAAAGGAGGTGGAAAAATTGATTGAGATTACTACTTCTTATCATGAAAAGGGTAGAGAATAAGGAAAACTTGAAGGAAAGCTGGAAGTAAAGCTTGAAGGAAAAGCTGAAGTAGCAAAAAAAAATGTTAGATAAAAATATATCAATTGATGAAATAGTAGAAATTACTGAACTAACTCGGGAGCAAGTAGAGAAAATAAAGAAGCTTGCACCCTCCTCGTGTTTTAGCATAAAAGAATAAAATTATTAATCTGCTGAGAAACTTTCTCTGACTCCTCATTTGTATTTGTATCAAAAAGGGCTTACTTTCTGGTGAGTAGAGGTCTCATTTTATGCAAAGTGTAATGCAACCGGCCCAGCCTTTTATTGTATATTTATGCAACTTTATATAAAAAAGATGGGTTTTTGCAGCAGAATCAATTATTAAAAGGAAATCGAAAAAATAAGGAAATAACGAAACTCTTCATATGGAATAGAAATGGCACAAATTATAAATAGGAGAGAATTGGATATGACACGACAAGAAATAGAAAAATTAAATTCCTACTTTTTACCGAAGGGCTTTGTAATAGATGATATGCAAAATCAACAGATGGACACGCTTAAAACATGGATTGCGGCATTTGAAGCTGATAAATATAGTGCCTTATTTCATCTAGGCTTTTTAAAAAAAGAGAAATGGTTTTCACCTTCAATTGAATATCTCCATCATATTGCAGAAATACTGATAAAAAAACTAAGCCAACAGTCCGAAATTGAATTTTACAGGGATGCTATACAAGTTGATTTGCTGGAAGACGAGCTTTATCGCCTTAAGGACGAGCTGCCATTTGTCATTGGGATGGAATATGTTGATGATGACTGGATTCGAACGGTATGGGAAGCGTTATTAGCTGTTTTTAAACTGGAAATTAAAAATTACGACGGTACAGTTGCTAGGTATTTTACCGAACATAATGCTAATATCAATGTAGTTGGAAGGGTATTCTTTCACTTGGTTGAGAATAAAGAAGAGCAGTATCCATTTGCCTTTATGGCCACTTATTCAACAAAACCAGTCAAAAGCAAAAGAGCAGTACACACACCTTTGAAAAATGCGTTAGAAGAATTTGATGGGGACGAAAAGAAATTGCTTGCGCTTATTTCAACTGTTATCAAGGCAGCAGAAAAAAGCAGCTTCATTTCGGAATTATTGGAAAGTGGGGAACTGTTCTCACCACTCAAACTCACGGCTGAAGAGGCGTACACTGTTTTAAGGGAGATAGCAACTTACGAAGAAGCTGGAATTATGTGCAGAGTGCCGGATTGGTGGCGTAAAAGCAACAATTCACTTCGGTTGTCGGTCACGGTTGGAGAAAAAGAGCCATCTAAGGTGGGCTTAGCAGCCATTATGGACTTTTTGCCATCCTTAAAAATAGGAGACGAGGCAATATCAGAGCAGGAATTAAGAGCTTTTTTAGACATGGCGGAAGGACTGGTTCAGTATAAGGGCAAATGGGTTGAAATTAACAAAAGAAAACTGGAAGCAGTACTTCAGGCATTTGAAAAGGCAAAAGATTTAACGGATGAAGAAGGTCTATCTCTTGGAGATGCAATGAGGCTGGAATTAAATATGAATAAGTTGCTGGATATTTCAATCGGTGAGATTGATGTATCGATATCAAATGGACAATGGTTCAGAACAATGAAGGAAAGTCTGATTCATCCTGACACAATTCAAAAAGTCAGCATCGAGCCTTCGTTTCATGCGACATTACGAGCTTATCAGGAAAATGGTTATCATTGGCTCAATAAGATGTCCCATTATGGATTTGGTGCCTGTTTGGCAGATGACATGGGACTTGGTAAAACGGTTCAGATGATTGCCTTTTTGGAATATCACAGGGTGCACAATGGTGGACAGATACTTCTTATCCTACCAGCATCGCTTATTGGAAACTGGCAGAAGGAAATCGAAAAATTTGCTCCTGAAATGTCGTATCAGATACTACATAAAAGTGATTTGAAAAACTCAGAAGCGATCCAAATCAGAGACGGTGAGTTTTTATATATCACCACCTATGGGATGGCAGTCCGATTGGAAGCACTAAAAAACAGAAAATGGGATTGTTTAATTTTAGATGAAGCGCAAGCCATAAAGAATCCAGGAACCAAGCAGACAAAGGCCATCAAAGCAATTCCAGCTAAGATGCGAATTGCAATGACTGGAACACCCATTGAAAACCGATTAAGTGACCTGTGGTCGTTATTTGATTTTTTGAATCAGGGGCTTTTGGGAACAACCAAGGAATTTACTGACTTTACAAAAGGGCTTGCAGATAACACGCTCGGATACGCCAAGTTACGCAAGATGATCCAACCCTTTATGCTCAGAAGATTAAAAACCGATAAAAGTATTATTGCGGATTTGCCGGACAAACTGGAAATGAACGCCTACACTACCTTATCAAAGAAACAGATTGCCCTCTATAAGCAGCTGATTGAACAGATTTCAGAAAAGCTGAAAGAAGTGGAAGGAATTGAGCGAAAAGGGCTTATCTTAGCTAGCATTATGAAATTCAAGCAAATTTGTAATCATCCAGATCAATATCTGAGTAGAGAAGAATTTAAACCGGAACATAGCGGTAAGTTTGAACAATTAAGAGAAATATGTGAAACAATATACGAGAAACGGGAACGGGTTCTTATTTTCACACAATTTAGGGAGATGGCGGAGCCGATTTCCGATTTTTTAAGTGGCATATTTTTCAAAGAAGGGTTTGTGCTTCACGGAGGTACGCCTGTAAAACGAAGAAATGAGATGGTAGAACAGTTTAATGGAGAGCATTATGTACCTTATATGGTACTGTCTCTTAAGGCTGGTGGCGTTGGACTTAATCTGACAGGGGCCAATCATGTAATCCATTTTGACAGATGGTGGAATCCGGCAGTTGAAAATCAAGCAACAGACCGTGCTTTTCGCATCGGTCAGACAAAGAATGTTATGGTTCACAAATTTGTAACAAAAGGCACAATAGAAGAGAAGATTGATACAATTATTGAAGAAAAACAGAGGCTGTCAGGAGATATCTTAAGTGCTGGTGGCGAACAGTGGATCACTGAGTACAATAATGAAGCGCTGCTGAAAATATTTGCTTTGGGCGGTGATGTATAATGGGCTATTATGGATTTCCAAAGTATGAATCAGTTGCAGAAAAAAAGGCAAAGGCGAGTAAGACCCTTGAGAAACTTAAAAAGAAAAATCCTGAGATTGAGCCCGTAATCATAGAAGGTAGAACACTGGCAAAAAGCTGGTGGGGAAAGGCATGGAATTTAAATCTTGAAAGCTATGCAGACTATGGGAATCGGATAGCAAGGGGTAAAAGCTATGTTCGCAGTAATACGGTTTTGGATTTAAAGATATTTAAGGGAAGGGTAGTGGCGAAGGTGCAGGGAAGCCGGTCTAAGCCCTATGAAGTCGAGATTAAAATTGATACTTTAAATAGCGAGAAGTGGGAGCAGGTCACGGCATTATGCAATTATAGAATCGATTCGTTGGAACAATTGATTGAAGGGAAATTTCCAAAGGAATTAGAGGTTTTATTTACAGAGAGAAAGTACGGAATGTTTCCATCGCCAAAAGAAATCCATTTTGACTGTAGCTGTCCTGACTGGGCCAGCATGTGCAAGCATGTTGCGGCGGTATTATATGGGGTAGGTGCCAGATTAGATATGAATCCTATGTTTTTTTTCGAGCTCAGAGCTTTGGATGGACAAGAACTTGTCAGAAAATCGATGGAGCAAAAGCTGGAAAGTATGATGAAAAATGCAGGTAAGAAAAGCAAGAGAGAAATTGCAGATAAGGATATATCAAATATATTTGGACTATAGAAAGGCTTGCAACGGTGAAAGAAAAGCTAAAATCATAGTATTAATGATGACTTGGAACTAATATATATAAGAGGAAGAACAAAGTTTCTTCCAAAGTTATTTGGTCCACGGATAATAATTAGCTGAAAGCTGTTTTCAGCAACTGACGGCATTCTTTTGTCAAGTTGATTTCTTTTTTTAAAATCAGGCTGGATACCAGACCATTAGCTGGGTAGGGAGTATGGTACTGATTCCAGCGATTTTGCTGGCGTTTTCTTGCTTTGACTACTCGGGCCTGAATTTCTTGAGATGTACTAGCGTTAACCTGGGGTGCTGAATAAAGCTGCTCAAATTCAACTGGAGGAAGCTGGATTTGAATATCAATTCAATCAAGTAAAGGACCTGATATTTTCTTTAAATATTTGGCTTGCTGGATAGTTGAACAAGTACATGCTTTGCTAGTGTGACCATAATAGCCACAGGGACAAGGATTCAAGGCGGCAATTAATTGGAAATTAAGCCGGGTATGTCACCGTTGTACTAAGCCTGGCTATAGTTACCTGATGATCTTCAGGGGCTGTCTTAGGGACTCCAGGATATCCCGGGAAAATTCAGGCAACTCATCAAGAAAAATTGCAGGGAGAAAGTGGTATATCCCGACGGGTCAAAAGATGAGTACACTTATTTTAAGAATAACCTGCTAGATACCTTGGTCAACAAGAAGGCTGACGGCACTGTCCTGGAAAGCTACAGCTATGACGGTTAGTATATTTCAGGTAAATCTTGGATTTCAAGTGCAGGGTAAAATATAAAGAGAATGATTAAGCGGAAGATGGGATAGGGGACCAATTACTCTCAACCACTACACTAAAAAATCTATAGACTGTTATTGATTTTAGGATCGACTTTTTATTTAGGTTCAACCCTTTGGGGTACAAGGTATGCTAACACAAAAAATATCCTTATTTATAGCAATTTGTGGTATACTTGTTTGCAGTTTCTTTATTTGGGACTGGAATAATCACTTTATTTGATACTGAAAATATATAATGAAAAAGTCAGTCTGTCCGTCAAATCTAACAGGCAT
>Ga0208490_100235_pt1 | contig 44276 bp, 43 predicted proteins | sample SubbioAug_CSWold_FD_184818 | JGI IMG/M metagenome (GOLD analysis project Ga0208490, IMG submission 184818) | Serpentinite rock and fluid subsurface biosphere microbial communities from McLaughlin Reserve, California, USA - CR11Aug_CSWold (SPAdes) | ecosystem: Environmental > Terrestrial > Deep...
GCGCGGGGCGCGTTGCGCTTGACAGGAGGAGCGACGCGAGCGACCATTGCGTATGTTGTCTAACAGACAACGATTGGTGCACTAGAGGCACCTGACTGCGCAGGGAAGGACACCGATGTCGAGCACGACCGCCGCCGCACCGCTGACGGAAGCAGAGGTCACCGCCGCGGCCGCTCGCATCGTCGACGCCTTCGCCCGCACCGACACGAACGCCTACTTTGCCGAGTTCGATCCCGCGGCGACGTTCGTGTTTCACCCCGAAGCGTCCCGCCTCGACAGTCGAGCCGACTATGAGAAGCTCTGGGCGAGCTGGCTCGCCGAGGGGTGGCGGGTGGTCTCGTGCGTGAGCAATGAACCGCTCGTTCAGCTGCTCGGTGAGACGGCGATCTTCACGCACACGGTCACGACGACAGCGGGCGTGCCCGGAGGCGACGCGACAACCCTCGAGCGCGAGACGATCGTGTTCCAGCGCCAGACAGACGGCAGCGTGCTCGCCGTGCACGAACACCTGTCGACGGCCCCCACGACCTGATTCACCCCCCCACCCCACCCGACAAAGGAGTCACCGATGTCCACCACGACCGCTCGCCCCTCAGCGTGGCGCCGCCTGTCTGACCGGCTCGAAGCCAACGCCGACGGCTCGGGCCCGCTGCGCGGAAGCCTGACCTGGCGCCGGATCGCCATGATCTGGCTCGCTTCGAACTTTGTCGTCACGACCATGCTGACGGGCACCATCTTCGTGCCCGGCGTCGGCTACGGCGAAGCGCTGATGCTGATTCTCGTTGGCTCGATCATCGGTGGTGCCGTGCTCGTCACGGTGGGGGCCATCGGCACCCGCACGGGCCTCGCCACGATGTCGCTCACGCGCGGCGCCTTCGGCACGCGTGGTTCGCTTCTTCCCGTCGCCGCGAACCTGCTGATTCTGCTCGGCTGGAGCTGGGTGCAGGCGATGCTCGCGGGCATCACCGTCGACTTCGTCGTCGCCGAGTTCACGGGCTACTCGAACCCCGCTCTGTTCGCCGTAATCTGCCAGCTGATCGTCGTTGGCCTCGCGATCTTCGGCCACGAGGGCATCAGCCGGGTCGAGCCGTGGCTCGCCGTGGTCATGATCGGCATCATCGGGTACGTCCTGACCGTCGCATTCACGACCTTCCCGCCGAGCGCCTACTTCGCGATTCCCGCCGACGCCTCGATCGGGCTGACGAACCTCACCGTGCTCGACATCGTGATCGCGACCGCCATCTCCTGGACGGTCTTGTCGGCCGACTTCAACCGCCTTGGCCGCAGCACGCGCCCGACCGTGGTCGGTTCGGGTGTCGGCTACGTCGTCTCGACCTTCCTGTCGATGACGCTCGGCGCCACCGCGATCGCCTACGTCGTGCTTGCTGGCGGCGAGGTCGTCGAGTTCGACCCGGGCGTCATCGTCGGCGAGTTCGGCGTCGCGCTGGCCGCCGTCATCTTCGTCTCGGTGATGGCGACCAACACGCTCGTCGTCTACGGCATGACCACGTCGGCCATCAACGCGCTGCCGCGCCTGAAGCTCCGCTTCCTGCCGACCGCGCTCGTGATCGGCGCGATCACGGTCATCGGCTCGACGTTCCTCGGCCTCCTCGGCCTCTTCATCGACTTCCTGTTCGTGATCGGGGCGATCTTCATTCCCGTGTTCGCGATCATGATCGTCGACTACTACGTCGTCAACCGTCGCGTCTACACGGCCGACATCCTGAAGCACCGCGGTGGCCGGTACTGGTTCACCGGCGGCGTGAACATTCCGATGATCATCGTGTGGGTGCTCGGATTCGGCTTCTCGTTGCTGCTGACCTACCAGTTCCCGAGCCCCATCGGTGCGACGATTCCGGCATTCGTGTTCACGGTCGTGATCGCTGTTGCCGCCGCAGCGCTGACGGGCCGCCTGACGCGCGACGGCTCCGAGCCCGAGCACCAGCACCTCGCGGACGCCGCACCCGAACGGGCGGTCGAGGCGTAGCCTCTGGGGATGCTGATCGATCTGAGCCACCCGATCGCCGGGGGGATGACCGTCTTCCCCGGCGATCCGGCGGTCTCGATCGAGAACGCGGCGAGCATCGAGACCGACGGCTTCCGCGTCAGCTCCCTCCACCTGGGTACCCACACCGGCACCCACCTGGATGCTCCCGCGCACTCCATCGCGGACGGCGCCACCCTCGAGGCGGTCGCCCTCGACGACCTGGTCGCCCCGCTCGTCGTGCTCGACGCGACGGGCCGCGCCGCCCGAGACCGCATCGGTGTCGACGTGCTGAACGCCGCACCGGAGATCGCGCCCGGTGACATCGTCGCGGTGCGGACAGGCTGGGACGCGCGATTTGGCGACGATACGTACCTCGAGCATCCCGTCATCGACGTTGCTCTCGCGACCGCGCTCTGGCACCGTGGCGTGCGTGTGCTGGGCGTCGACACCCTGAACCCCGATGCGTCGTGGCCGGGTGACAACGGCGCCTGGGCACTTCCCGTACACGAGTTCTGGCTCGGTAACGGGGGAGTGATCGTCGAAAACCTGGCAGCCCTTGACCGCGTGCCCACGAGCGGGGCCGAGGCGATCATCCTGCCGCTGCGCCTCGATGGGCTCGACGGCGCTCCCGTGCGAGCCGTCGCTCGCGTGCCGGACGAGCAGGCCGCCAGCGACCGGTAGAGTGGTGAGCGACCCAGACGTCCTTTAAGCACCGTCCTGTGAGGCGGGGAAGGAGGTCGCGATGTCCGCACGCCCTGTGCTGCAGACAGCCGACATTGCCCGCGCGCTGCGCCGTATCGCCCACGAAATCCTCGAGGCACGACGCGGTGACGGCCGTCTCGTCTTCCTCGGCATTCCGACTCGCGGAGCCGCCCTCGCCGAGCGCCTGCACGCCATCGTGGAGGAGATCGAGCCCGGCGTCGCCGAGGCCGGCACCCTCGATGTGACGATGCACCGCGACGACTTGGGGCGAAGCGCAACCCGCGCCCCCTCGCCGACCCGCATCCCCTCTGGCGGCATCGATGACGCGGTCGTCGTCCTCGTCGACGACGTGTTGTTCTCCGGCCGCACCGTGCGCGCCGCCCTCGACGCGCTCGCCGACCACGGTCGACCGCGCGCCGTGCGGCTCGCCGCACTGGTTGACCGCGGGCACCGCGAACTGCCGATCCGCGCCGATTTTGTCGGCAAGAACCTGCCATCGGCGACCAGCGAGCGCGTGTTCGTGCGCCTCACCGAGGTCGACGGCGTCGATGAGGTGGCGATCAGCTCATGAGGCATCTGCTCACGACGAAAGACCTGGCCCGCGACGACGCGGTGCGCATCCTCGACGTCGCCGAAGAGATGGCGGCGACCGCCGACCGCGAGGTCAAGAAGCTGCCGGCGCTGCGCGGCAAAACCATCGTCAACCTGTTCTTCGAAGACTCGACGCGCACCCGGCTCTCGTTCGAGTCGGCCGCCAAGCGCCTGAGCGCCGACGTCATCACCTTCAGCGCGAAGGGCTCGAGCGTGTCGAAGGGTGAGAGCCTGAAAGACACGGCTCAGACCCTCGTCGCCATGGGGGCCGACGCGATCGTCGTGCGGCATCACGCCTCGGGTGCCGCCCACCGGCTCGCCCACGCCGGCTGGATCGACGCGGCCATCATCAACGCCGGCGACGGCACCCACGAGCATCCCACGCAGGCGCTACTCGACGCGTTCACCCTGCGGCGGCGTCTGCACGGTGAGGATGCCCGCGGTCGCGCCCTCGACGGCGCCCGCGTCGTGATCGTCGGCGACATCCTGCACTCCCGCGTCGCCCGCTCGAACGTCTGGCTGCTCGCCACGCTCGGCGCCGAGGTGCACCTGGTCGCCCCCCGAACCCTGCAACCGGCGGGGATCGAGGCGTGGCCCGCCACGGTGCACGAGCTGCTCGACGACGCGCTCGCGACTGGGCCCGACGCCGTCATGATGCTGCGCATCCAGCGTGAACGGATGCACGACGCCTTCTTCCCCACCGAGCGCGAATACGCGCGCATCTGGGGGCTGACGGCCGAGCGCTTCGCCGCTCTTCCCGCCGATACGATAGTGATGCACCCCGGCCCGATGAATCGTGGGCTCGAGATCGCGTCCGTCGCCGCCGACTCGACCCGATCGACGGTGCTTGAACAAGTCACGAATGGGGTGTCGATCCGCATGGCAGTTCTCTACCTCCTCGTTTCCGGAACCGACGGGGGTCGAGCATGAGCGGCATCCTGATCCGCGGTGCGTCGCTTATGGGCGGTGACCGCGCCGATATTCGCATCGCTGACGGCGCGATCGTCGCCGTCGGGTCGGCATCCGCCGAGTCGGGCGATCACGTCATTGACGCCGACGGCCTCGTGGCCCTCCCGGGCCTCGTCGACCTCCACACGCACCTCCGCGAGCCCGGGGGAGAAGCATCCGAAACCGTGCTCACCGGCACGCGCGCCGCGGCCGCGGGCGGCTTCACCGCCGTGTTCGCGATGGCCAACACGACGCCGGTGGCCGACACCGCCGGGGTCGTCGAGCAGGTGGAGGCACTCGGCCGCCAGCACGGCTACGCGACCGTGCGCCCCATCGGCGCGGTCACGGTCGGGCTCGCCGGGCAGCAGCTGGCCGAGCTCGGCGCGATGGCCGCCTCCCGCGCCCAGGTGCGCGTGTTCAGCGACGACGGCCACTGCGTCGCGGATCCGCTCATGATGCGTCGCGCTCTCGAGTACGTCGCCGCATTCGACGGCGTCGTCGCGCAGCACGCGCAGGAGCCGCGCCTCACCGAGGGCGCCCAGATGAATGAGGGCCCGCTGTCGGGAGAACTCGGGCTCACGGGTTGGCCGGCGGCGGCGGAAGAGTCGATCATCGCCCGCGATGTGTTGCTCGCCGAACACACGAACTCGCGACTGCACGTGTGCCACGTCTCGACCGCCGGCAGCGTCGACGTGGTCCGGTGGGCGAAGGCGCGGGGCATCCTGGTGACCGCCGAGGTGACCCCACACCACCTGCTGCTCACCGACGAGACGGCCCGCGACTACGACGCCCGCTTCAAGGTGAACCCGCCGCTGCGGCGCGCGGAGGACGTCGCCGCGCTGCGCGCCGCCGTCGCCGACGGCACGATCGACATCGTCGCGACCGACCACGCCCCGCACCCCGACGAAAGCAAAGAGTGCGCCTGGTCGGAGGCGGCCTTCGGCATGGTCGGCCTCGAGTCGGCGCTGTCGGTCGTGCAGCACGCTCTCGTCGACACCGGGATGCTCGACTGGGCATCCGTCGCCCGCGTGCTCTCGACGACCCCGGCGCACATCGGCCGTCTCGCGGGCTACGACCGGCCCCTGAGCGTCGGCGCGCCCGCCCACCTCACGCTCGTCGACCCGGCCGCCTCGCGCACGTGGTCGCCCGGCGAGCTGCGCGGCCGCAGCCGCAACACGCCGTACACGGGACTCACCCTGCCCGGCCGCGTGGTCGCCACCGTGCACGGAGGCGTGCCCACCGTGCTCGACGGCGCCCTCGTTGACGCCGAGACCGTCGCCGCCGCGGCGGGGACGGGGCGCTGACATGGACCGTCTTCTGCCCGGGGCGCTCATGATTGCCCTCATGCTGGCGCTGCTCGCGCTCGCCTGGTGGGGGTGGCGCGGTCGCCGCCGCCGCCAGGGCGGGTTCGCCGCTCCGCACCGCGCGCCCGACACCCTCGGCGCACCATTGTTCCTCACCGAGGCGATCGCGCACGCCACGACCCTCGCGAGCCAGCCGTTGGAGCGCGTCAACGCGCACGGGCTCGGCTACCGCTCGCGCATCCAGGTGGGCGTCCACGATGAGGGCGTCGTGCTCGCCTACCCCGGCGACGAGCCCATCCTCGTGCCGGCCGCCGACATCATCGGCGTCGGTCGCGGCACCTGGACCATCGACAAGGCCGTCGAGCCCGACGGCTTGACGGTGCTCAGCTGGCGCCTCGGAGACACCGAGGTCGACACCTGGCTGCGCCTACCCGCACGCGACGACCGCGAGGTTATCGACGCGGTGCGCGCGCGCATCCCGAACGCTTCTTCCACCCCCGACGAAAGGTCCACCGATGACGCATGAGAAGGCCGTGCTCGTCCTCGAGGACGGCACCCGCTTCACCGGGCGCGCCTACGGCGCCCGCGGCGAGACCATCGGCGAAGCCGTGTTCTCGACCGGCATGAGCGGCTACCAAGAGACGCTGACCGACCCGAGCTACGCGGGGCAGATCGTCGTGCAGACGGCGCCGCACATCGGCAACACGGGCATGAACCCCGAAGACCCCGAGAGTCGCCGCATCTGGGTGGCGGGCTACGTCGTGCGTGACCCCTCGCGCGTCGTGTCGAACCACCGCGCGACGCGCAGCCTCGATGACGATCTCGAGCGCGACGGTATCGTCGGCATCAGCGGCATCGACACGCGCGCGCTCACGCGCCGCATTCGCGAGGTGGGCGCCATGCGCGCCGGCATCTTCTCGGGCGAATTGGCCGAGCTGGATGCTGCTGACCAGCTCGCGCGCGTCACCGCCGCCCCCGAGATGACCGGCCAAAACCTGTCGGCCCAGGTCAGCGTCGAGACGGGCGAGGTCGTTCCGGCCGAGGGGGAGCGCATCGGCACGCTCGCGATCATCGACCTCGGGATCAAGTCAGCAACAGTGCGTGCCCTTGCCGAGCGTGGCTTCGAGGTGCACGTGCTGCCGCAGTCGACGACGATCGACGAGCTGCGCGCTCTGAACCCGGTCGCCGTCTTCTACTCGAACGGCCCGGGTGACCCCGCGGCAAGTGAGAGCCACGTCGAGCTGCTGCAGCACGTGCTGCGCGATCGCACGCCGTTCTTCGGCATCTGCTTCGGCAACCAGTTGCTCGGCCGGGCGCTCGGCTTCGGCACCTACAAGCTGCCGTACGGGCACCGCGGCATCAACCAGCCCGTGCTCGACAAAGAGACCGGCCGCATCGAGATCACGGCGCACAACCACGGCTTCGCGGTCGACGCACCGCTCGAGGGCGTCGTCGACAGCCCCGCCGGCTTCGGCCGCGTCGAGGTGAGCCACATCGGCCTCAACGACCAGGTGGTCGAGGGCCTGCGCGCGCTCGACGTGCCCGCGTTCAGCGTGCAGTACCACCCGGAGGCGGCCGCCGGCCCCCACGACTCCACGTACCTGTTTGACCGGTTCCGCGAGATGGTTCTTGAGAACCTGAACCGCGCATCCGCCGCCGATTCGGAAGGCCAGGCCTGATGCCCAAGCGCGACGACATCAACTCCGTCCTCGTCATTGGCTCCGGCCCGATCGTGATCGGGCAGGCAGCCGAGTTCGACTACTCGGGAACCCAGGCGTGCCGCGTGCTGCGCAGCGAGGGCATCCGCGTGATCCTCGTGAACTCGAACCCGGCGACGATCATGACCGACCCCGACTTCGCCGATGCGACCTACGTCGAGCCGATCACGCCCGAGATCATCGAGGCGATCATCGCGAAAGAGAAGCCCGACGCGGTGCTGCCGACCCTCGGCGGCCAGACGGCGCTGAACGCGGCCATCAAGCTGCACGAGCGCGGCATTCTCGAGAAGTACGGCGTCGAGCTGATCGGTGCATCGTTCGAGGCGATCCACAAGGCCGAAGACCGCCAGGCGTTCAAGCAGCTCGTGCTTGACGCGGGCGCCGACGTCGCCCGCAGTGCGATCGTGCACACGGTCGACGAGGCGCTGGCCGCCGCCGACGACCTCGGATACCCCATGGTCATTCGCCCGTCGTTCACGATGGGCGGCCTCGGCTCGGGCTTCGCGTACGACGAGGCCGAGCTGAAGCGCATGGTGAGCGACGGCCTGCACGCCTCGCCGACGACCGAGGTGCTGCTCGAAGAGTCGATTCTCGGCTGGAAAGAGTACGAGCTCGAGCTCATGCGCGACCGCGCCGACAACACGGTGGTCGTCTGCTCGATTGAGAACGTCGACCCCGTCGGCGTGCACACGGGCGACTCGATCACCGTCGCGCCCGCGCTGACCCTCACCGACCGCGAGTACCAAAACCTGCGCGACATCGGTCTGCAGATCATTCGTGACGTGGGCGTCGACACGGGCGGCTGCAACGTGCAGTTCGCCGTCGACCCGAAGACGGGTCGCGTCATCGTCATCGAGATGAACCCGCGCGTCTCGCGCTCGAGCGCCCTGGCGTCGAAGGCCACGGGCTTCCCGATCGCGAAGATCGCCGCAAAACTCGCGATCGGCTACCGCCTCGACGAGATTCCGAACGACATCACGGGGGTGACGCCCGCGAGCTTCGAGCCGACCCTCGACTACATCGTCGTCAAGGTGCCGCGCTTCGCGTTCGAGAAGTTCCCCGGCGCCGACGACACCCTCACGACGACCATGAAGTCGGTCGGCGAGGCGATGGCAATCGGTCGCAACTACTCGACCGCGCTGCAGAAGGCGCTGCGCAGCCTCGAAAAGCGCGGATCTTCCTTCCACTGGGACGGCGAACCCGGCGATAAGGATGCGCTGCTTGCCGCCTCGAAAAAACCGACCGACGGTCGCATCGTCACGCTGCAGCAGGCGCTGCGCGCGGGGGCCACGATCGAGGAGGCCTTCGAGGCCACCGGCATCGACCCGTGGTTCCTCGACCAGATTGTGCTCATCAACGAGGTCGCCGAGCGCGTCGCCGCCGCCGAGGAGCTCGACGTCGACACGCTGCGCGAGGCGAAGGAGCACGGCTTCTCAGACGCGCAGATCGCGAGCCTGCGCGGAGTCGCTGAAGTGCAGGTGCGACAGCTGCGCCGCGACCGGGGCCTTCGGCCCGTGTTCAAGACCGTCGACACGTGTGCCGGCGAGTTCCCGGCACTCACGCCGTACCACTACTCGAGCTACGACCTCGAGACGGAGGTTGCCCCGAGCGACGCGACCAAGGTCGTCATCCTCGGCTCAGGCCCCAACCGCATCGGGCAGGGCATCGAGTTCGACTACTCGTGCGTGCACGCCAGCTTCGCGTTGCGCGACGCCGGGTACGAGACGATCATGATCAACTGCAACCCCGAGACCGTGTCGACCGACTACGACACCTCCGACCGTCTCTACTTCGAGCCGCTCACCCTCGAAGACGTGCTCGAGGTCATCGAAGCCGAGCAGGCATCGGGCACCGTGCTCGGCGTCATCGTGCAGTTGGGCGGCCAGACCGCGCTCGGCCTCGCCCAGGGCCTTGCCGCCGCGGGCGTGCCGATTCTCGGCACGAGCCCCGACGCGATCGACCTGGCGGAAGAGCGCGGAGCTTTCGCGAGCATCCTCGACGCCGCGAACCTCGTCGCGCCCCGCAATGGAACGGCGATCGACGCCGACTCGGCCGTGCGCGTCGCCGAGTCGATTGGCTACCCCGTGCTCGTGCGCCCGAGCTTCGTGCTCGGCGGTCGCGGCATGGAAATCGTCTACGACTCCGACAGCCTCGTCGACTACTTCGACCGCGTGCGCGACCAGGCGATCATCGGCCCCGGCATGCCCCTGCTCGTCGACCGCTTCCTCGACGACGCGGTCGAGATCGACGTCGACGCTCTCTTCGACGGCGAGCGCCTCTACGTCGGCGGCGTCATGGAGCACATCGAGGAGGCCGGTGTGCACTCCGGCGACTCGGCGTGCACCCTGCCGCCCGTCACGCTCGGCCGCGAGGTCATCGACCGCGTGCGCCAGGCGACCGAGGCGATCGCTCGCGGCATCGGCGTGCGGGGCCTGATCAACGTGCAGTTCGCGATTGGCGCCGGCGTGCTCTACGTGCTCGAGGCGAACCCCCGAGCGTCGCGCACCGTTCCGTTCGTGTCGAAAGCGCTCGGCATCCCCCTGGCGAAGGCCGCCTCGCTCGTCATGGTGGGCCGCTCGATCGACGAGCTCGTCGACAGCGGCCTGCTTCCGGAACAGGACGGCTCGCGGGTGCCGCTGGATGCGCCCGTCGCTGTGAAGGAGGCCGTGCTGCCCTTCACCCGCTTCCGCACCCGCGAGGGCGCTGTCGTCGACAGCGTGCTCGGTCCCGAGATGCGGTCCACCGGTGAGGTCATGGGCATCGACCGCGACTTCCCGCGCGCGTTCCGCAAGAGCCAGGATGCGGCGTACGGCGGCTTCCCGGAGTCGGGCGTCGTGTTCGCCTCCGTCGCCGACCGGGACAAGCGCAGCGTCGTGCTGCCGATTCTTCGCCTCAACCAGCTCGGTTTCGAGATCTGGGCGACGGGAGGCACCGCCGAGGTGCTGTCGCGGTACGGCATCGCCGCGCGCGTCGTGCGCAAGCACGGTGAGCGTGGCGACGGCTCCGAGCCGACGATCGTTGACCTCATCAACTCCGGTCAGGTCGACGTCGTCATCAACACTCCGAGTGGTCGCACGGCGCGCGCCGATGGGGTGGAGATTCGCACCGCCACGGTCGCCGCCGACAAGCCGCTGTTCACCACCATCGCCACCCTCGGCGCGGCGGTGGCCTCACTCGAGTCGAGCGACGAGCCGGTGTCGGTGACGAGCCTGCAGGAGTACGACGCGGCCCGGGCCCGGCGATGACCCCGTTCGGTGAGCGGCTGCGCGCCGCGGTGGCGGCCAACGGCAGGCTCTGCGTCGGCATCGACCCGCACGCGAGCCTGCTCGCCGACTGGGGACTTCCGGACAATCCGACGGGCCTCGAGGGCTTCGCTGACGCCGTCATTCGCGCGGCCGAGGGCCGCGTGGCCGTCGTGAAGCCGCAGGTGGCGTTCTTCGAGCGGCACGGGTCTGCGGGCATCGCGGTGCTCGAGCGGGTGATCCGCCGGGCGCGCGAGGCGGGCATCCTCGTCATCGCCGACGCGAAGCGCGGCGACATCGGCAGCACCCTCGACGGCTACGCCGAGGCGTGGCTGGAGGCGACCTCGTCGCTCGCGAGCGACGCGATGACGGTCTCGGCCTACCAGGGCGTGGGATCGCTCGCGCCCGCCGTCGAGCGCGCCCACCGCAACGGCGCCGGCCTGTTCGTGCTGTCGGCCACCTCCAACCCCGAGAGTGCGCGGGTGCAGACCGCCGTGGATGCAGACGGCGCCACCGTGGCGGCGGTGGTCGCCGCCGACGTCGCCGCCCTCGGGGCAGCGGCGGCCCGGCGCGACACGTGGTCATCGTTCGGGCTTGTGATCGGCGCAACCGTCCCGCTCGCCGAGGTCGGACTCGACCCTGACACCCTGCCGGCGGTGCCGGTACTCGCACCCGGCTTCGGGCACCAGGGTGGCCAGCTCACGGCCCTGGATGCGCACTACGGCCCGCTCGCGGAGCGCACCCTCGCGAGCGTCTCGCGTAGCGTGCTCGCCGCCGGCCCCGACGGTCTCGTCGCGGTGATCGAGCGGCACCAGAGGGAGCTCGTCGCATGAACCGGCCCCCCGAGGTCGATCGCGCCGCCGCCGGGCGCGCCGCTGTTGCCGCCCGTCAGGCGCGTGCTGCGGTGAAGGCCGCGGTCGCGGCGGGGGAGCGCGACGCGCTGAGTGTGGCCGAGGCCGCCTGGAGAGACCCCGCGGGCGTCGAAGGAAGCCTGCGCGTGCGCGAGCTGCTCGGCAGTTTGCGCGGCTTCGGCCCTGTTCGTGTCGCGGCGGTGCTCGAGGAACTCGGCATCTCCCCGGTCAAGAAGCTGGGCGGGCTGGGCGTGCGGCAGCGCCAGGTCCTGGGGGACTGGTTGCGCGGGCGAACGGCCACGCGAGAACGCGGCAGCCTCGTCGTTCTGGCCGGCCCGACGGCCGTGGGAAAGGGCACCGTCTCGGCCTTCATTCGCGACCACCACCCCGACGTGTTGCTGAGCGTCTCGGCGACGACGCGCCCACCCCGACCGGGCGAGCGCGACGGGGTGCACTACTACTTCGTCTCCGACGCCGAGTTCGACCGCATGGTCGAGGCCGACGAGTTTCTCGAGTGGGCAACCGTGCACAACCTGTCGCGCTACGGCACCCCCCGGCCACCCGTCGAGGCGACGCTCGCCTCGGGGCGCAGCGTGCTGCTGGAGATCGACCTGCAGGGCGCCCGGCAGGTGAAGCGGGCAATGCCCGAGGCCGTGCTGGTCTTCCTGCTGCCGCCGACCTGGGACGAACTCGTGCGCCGCCTCATTGGGCGCGGTACCGAGACGGCCGCCGAGCAGGCCCGCCGACTCGAGACAGCGAAGGTCGAACTGGCCGCCCAGGACGAGTTCGACGTCCACGTCGTCAACGACAATGTCGAGCGTGCGGCCCAGGAGGTCGTAGACTTGCTGACTGCCGTGCGCCCCGCGCACGCCCCCGACTCTCGCGATACGAACCGAAACCGGAGCTGACATGGCCGACAAGACCCAGGGCATCATTGACCCGCCCATCGACGAGCTGCTGTCGAAGGTCGACTCGAAGTACCAGCTCGTGATCTTCGCCGCCAAGCGCGCCCGACAGATCAACGACTACTACTCCGACCTGCACGAGGGTTCGCTGTTCGACAACGTCGGCCCGCTCGTCGACTCGACCGTCGACGACAAGCCGCTGTCGGTCGCGTTGCACGAGATCAACGAAGACAAGTTGGTCCTCACCCGCAACGCCGACTAGTCGATCATGCCGGCCTCCGGCGCCCCGCTGACCGTCGTTGTCGGCATCACCGGGGGCATCGCCGCCTATAAGGCGGTGGGCGTTGCGCGTGGTTTCGTTGCCGCGGGACACGACGTCCACGTCGTGGCAACCGAGGGCGCCCTGCGCTTCGTGGGCCGTCCGACACTGGAGGCGATCAGTCGCAACCCCGTCCACACCGACCTCTACGAGGGGGTCGCCGAGGTTCGCCACGTTGCGCTCGGTCAGCGTGCTGATCTCATCGTGATCGCTCCCGCGACGGCGCATACCATCGCGTCACTGGCCGCGGGGCTCGCCGGCGATCTGCTCGGCACGACCGTCCTGGCCTCCGAGGCCCCGCTCGTCATTGCCCCCGCGATGCACACCGAAATGTGGATGAACGCGGCGACGCAGGCGAACATCGCCACCCTGCGAGAGCGCGGCGCCCTCATCGTCGGGCCTGCCACCGGCCGTCTCACCGGTGACGATTCGGGCCCCGGCCGGATGGCGGAGCCCGACGAGATCGTGCGCGCGTCGCTCGACGCGCTGCGGCCGCAGGATCTGGCCGGTCGGCGCGTGCTGGTCTCGGCCGGAGGAACCCGCGAACCGATCGACCCCGTTCGTTATCTCGGCAATCGCTCGAGCGGTCGCCAAGGGGTTGCGTTGGCGGAGGCCGCCCGTTCCCGGGGAGCCGACGTGGTGCTCGTCGCCGCGCACCTGGAGGTGCCGGCACCGGCGGGCGTCTCTGTCGTCGAGGCGGGCACGGCGAAGCGCATGCTCGCCGTCATGCGCGAGCACCAGGGTGCCGCGGACGTCGTCATCATGGCGGCGGCCGTGGCCGATTTTCGGCCCGTCGCGCAGAGCCCCGTGAAGATCAAGAAGGTCGACGGGGCCGAGCCCCCGACGATCGCGCTGGAACGCACCGACGACATCCTTGCCTCCCTGGCGAAGTCCCGCCGCGACGGCCAGCGCATTGTCGGCTTCGCGGCCGAGACCGTCGACGACGAGGCCGAGTTGATTCGCCTCGCCGCAGACAAGGCGACGCGCAAGGGCGCCGACTTTATCGTCGCGAACCGCGTCGGGCACGATCGCGGCTTCGGCCGTGCGACCAACGACGTCATCATCGTGACGCCGACCGGTAGCGTAGTGGGGCGGGCCTCCGCCGACAAGATGTCGGTGGCCCACCGTATTCTCGACGCTCTCGGCTGATACGGCCGCGTCCGTATCCCCGCACCCATCCACTCGACGGGAGTTCCATGACCGCGCTGCGCCTGTTCACTTCGGAGTCTGTGACGGAGGGGCACCCCGACAAGATGTGCGACCAGATCAGCGACCGCATCCTCGATGCGTTGCTGACGGTGGACCGCGGCGCGCGCGTAGCTGTCGAGACGCTCGTGACGACCGGCCTCGTGCACGTCGCCGGAGAGGTCACGACGTCCGGCTATGTCGACATCCCGGGCATCGTGCGCACGACCGTCACCAACATCGGCTACACCGGCAGCGACGTGTGGTTTGACGGCCGCTCCTGCGGCGTTTCCATCTCGATCGGCGGGCAATCGCCCGACATCGCCCAGGGCGTCGACAGCGCATACGAGGCCCGCGAAGAGGCGAGCGACATTGCGGAGCATCAGCAGGGCGCCGGCGACCAGGGGCTCATGTTCGGCTACGCCACGCGCGAGACGCCACAACTGATGCCGCTTCCGATCTGGCTTGCCCACCGCCTGTCTGAGCGGCTCGCCCAGGTACGCAAAGACGGCACGCTCGGCTACCTCGGCCCCGACGGCAAAACGCAGGTGACCGCCGGCTACGACGGCAACACTCCGCGCACGGTCGAGACGATCGTCGTCAGCACGCAGCACCGTGAGGGCATCGAGACGCCTCAGGTTCGCGCCGACGTCGAGCGCGAGGTCATCCGCCCCGTGCTGGCCGACGCCGGATTCGGCGACGCGACCCCGCGCATCCTGATCAACCCAACCGGTCGATTCGTGATCGGCGGCCCGCAGGGCGATGCCGGCCTCACCGGGCGCAAGATCATCGTCGACACCTACGGCGGCGCATCCCGTCACGGCGGCGGCGCGTTCAGCGGAAAGGACCCCTCGAAGGTTGACCGCTCGGCCGCGTACGCCATGCGGTGGGTTGCAAAGAACGCGGTCGCCGCGGGGCTCGCCGACCGCCTCGAAGTGCAGGTCGCGTACGCAATCGGCGCGGCCGAACCAGTGGGCATGTACGTCGAGACCTTCGGAACGGCCCACGTCGACGAGGCGACGATCATCCGCGCCATTCGCGAGACCTTCGACCTGCGTCCCGGCGCGATCGTGCGCGAACTCGACCTGCTGCGCCCCATCTACGGTGCGACCGCCGCCTACGGCCACTTCGGCCGCGAGCTGCCCGAGTTCACGTGGGAGCAGACGACGAAGGTCGACGAGCTGCGCCGCCACGCCCGGCTGTAGCCGACGATGTGCCGAGGCCAGCGATGACCGCCGAGCCCATCGCGCGGGTACTCATCGACTCGCCCCTGCCGCAGCTCGACCGACTGCTCGAGTACCGCATCCCGGCGGCGCTCGACCGCGACGCGAAGCCCGGCGTGCGGGTGATCGTGCCCCTGCGAGGAGGACAGCGCCAGGCCAAGGGCTACCTCGTCGACCGGGTCGCCGAGCCCAGCTTCGCCGGCATCCTCACCGACATCAGCGAGGTGGTGTCCGCGGCGCGCGTGCTGACGCCCGAGGTCGCGCGCCTCGCCCGACGCGCGGCCGACCGCGCCGCCGGAACGGCGAGCGACCTCGTGCGCCTCGCCGTGCCGGCCCGCCAGGTCCGCATCGAGAAGGCCTGGCTCGCCGCGCTCGACGCGCACGGGCGCACCGGGCCGGGGCTCGATCCGTCGGATACGGCACGCGCCGCGCAGGCCGCCGTCACGACGATTCCTGACGACATCGTTGCCCGGCTCATTGACACCGCAGAGCCCGCAACCGCTCGCCGCGTGGCGGTGACCGCCCCCGCGCGACTGACGCAGCTGCCGCCGTCCGAGATCGACGGCAATCCGCTGTGGCTCCCCGTCGGACTCGCCGACCTCGTCGCCCTCGCCGCCCGCACCCTCGCTGCCGGGCACTCGGCCATCATCGCCGTACCCGACTACCGCGACCTCGACCTCGTGGCCGATGCCGCCGCCCGCCTGCTGCCGCCTGACGCCGTCGCGCGGGTCGACGCGGGGCGCGGCAACGCTGAGCGCTATCGCGGCTTCCTTCGCGCGCTCGAGAAGGGCCCCACCCTCGTCATCGGAACGCGCACCGCGGTCACCGCGCCCGCCCACCGACTCGGGATGATCGCCATCTGGGACGACGGCGACCCCCTGCACGCCGAACAGCACGCGCCCGGCGTGCACGCCCGCGACCTCGCCCTGCTTCGGCACGACGACAGCGGGTGCAGCCTCGTCCTCGCCGCCCACACCCGGTCGGCCGAGGTGCAGCGCCTCGTCGAGCTCGGCTACCTCACGGCCATCACCCCGGCGCGCGCGGCGCGACGACGCATCCGGCCGACCGCGCAGGCGACCGGGGGAGACGATCCGGGGGCGCGGGCGCGCATCCCGTCGATGGCGTGGCGGGCGGCGACCGAGGCCCTCGCCGAGGGTGCGGTGCTGCTGCAGGTGGCGCGCCCCGGTTTTGACCCGCGGCTGGTCTGCGCCGACTGCGGCGATCCCGTCCGGTGTCGCACGTGCTCCGGGCCCGTCGGGGTGCGGCGCGCGAACGCGTCGCCCTCGTGCCACTGGTGCGGAGCGATTGCCCCCGCAGCGCCTTGCCCCCGCTGCAACGGGACCCGCCGCCGCCCGACGCTGCCCGGCTCGCAACGCACCGCCGACGAGCTTGGCCGGGCGTTTCCCGGCGCGCGCGTCATCGTCTCCGACGGCGAGCACACGCACCAGCGCATTGCTCCGGGCCGCACGATCGTCGTCGCGACGCGCGGGGCCGAGCCCCTCGTCGATGGCGGCTACCGCGCTGTTCTGCTGCTCGACGGCGAACGCATGCTCGCCCGCGACAGCCTGCGGGTCGTCGAAGACTGTCTCCGCTGGTGGCAGAACGCCGCGGCTCTCGCCTCCGACGACGCCCCCGTTCTGCTCGTCGGAGTGGACGGCCCCGTCGCGTCCGCCCTCGCGACCGGGACAACTGACGAGCTGATCGCCGCAGAGCTGGCCGACCGTCGGCGTCTGCGCTTCCCGCCCGCCGTGCGCTCCGCGACGGTCACCGGCACCGCCGACGAGGTGCGAGTCGCCCTGCAGCCGCTCAGCGGACTGAGCGGCGTCGACGTACTGGGTCCCGTCGACCGAGGGCCCGGAGCCGTGCGCGCCATCGTGCGTTTCGATTACGCCCGCGGAGCTGACGTCGCGCGCGAGCTGCGCGCAGCGCTCGTCGCGGCGGCGACCGCGCGGGCGCAGCGTCGACGCTCGACCCTCCGCGCACGCCTCGACGACCCCAGCGCGTTCGACCTCAGCGCTGACGACGCGCCCGCCTGACGGGTGCGGCAGAATCGACGGGTGACCGCCCCCCTGCGCCTGCTCTTCGCCGGAAGCCCCCGGGCGGCCGTTCCCACCCTCGAGGCCCTCGCGGGCGGCCCGCACACGATCGACGCTGTCATCACGCGACCACCCACGCCGCAGGGGCGCAAACGCATCCTCACTCCGACACCGGTCGAGGTGAGTGCCGTCGAGCGAGGGTTGCCGGTGCTGCACGCCCGCAGCCTCACCCCGCTGCAGGACGAGCTGATCGAACGCGAGGCCGATCTCGGCGTCATCGTCGCCTTCGGAGGACTCGTCCGTGAACCGCTCCTCAGCGCACCGCGACTCGGCTGGATCAACCTGCACTTCTCGCTGCTGCCCGCCTACCGGGGTGCAGCGCCCGTGCAGCACGCCCTGATCGCCGGAGAGACGACGACCGGGCTCAGCGTTTTCCACCTCACGGAGGGGCTCGACGAGGGCGACCTGTACGCGCAGCGCCCGCATCCGATCGGCGCCCACGACACCGCCGGCAGTCTGCTGGACCGCCTCGCCATCGAGGGTGCGAGCGTCGTCGCGGACGTCGTCGACCGGCTCGCCGCCGGAACGATCGAGGCCACCCCGCAGGAGGGTCAACCGACGTTCGCGCCGAAGCTGGACCGGGCCGACGGGCGTCTCCGCTTCACGGAGTCGGCGAGCACGATCTCTGCGCGGTTGCGCGGCACCACCCCCGAGCCGGGCGCCTTCGGTGAGCTCGACGACGGCACCGTGGTCAAGGTGCTCGATGCAACCATCGGCCACGACGGAGCACCGCTGGCGCCGGGTGCCCTCGCGCTCGACGGGCGCCGCGCTCTCGTCGGCACCGCCGACCGCCCGCTCGAACTCGTCACCGTCCAGCCCGCCGGCAAGCAGGCCATGTCCGCCCTCGATTGGATGCGCGGCCTCCGCGATCGCGAGACCCGCCGTTTCGCATGAACCCCCGCCCCGACAGCCCCGCCCGAAGCGCACGCCGCGTCGCCTTCGACGTCGTGCACGCCGTGTCGACCGACGACGCCTACGCCAACCTGCTGCTGCCGGGGCGCCTGCGCGAGGCCCGACTGAGCGCCGCCGACGCCGGCTTCGCGACCGAGTTGACCTACGGCACCCTGCGGGGGCGCGGCTTCTACGACGCCGTCATCGAGCGCGCGACCGGTCGCGCTGTTGACCGCATCGACTCACCCGTGCTCGATGTGCTGCGCCTGGGCGCCCACCAACTCCTCACGCTGGGAACCCCGCCGCACGCGGCCGTCGACGAGTCGGTACGTCTCGTTCGGCAGGTCGGCTCGGCGCGCGCCGCGGGCTTCGTCAACGCGGCGCTCCGCCGCGTGAGCGAGCGTGATCTCGACTCGTGGCGCGCCGAACTCAGCCGAGGCATCAGCGATCCGGATGCACTGCTTGCGATCCGCCACGCGCATCCCGAATGGGTGGTGCGCGCCCTGCGCGCAGCTCTCGCCGCCGAGGGGCGCGAGGACGAGCTGGATGCGCTGCTCGCCGCGGACAACGCGCCGCCGCGCGTGACCCTCGTCGCCCTGCCCGGCCTCGCGGACGCCCCCGACGACGACCGCGACGAACGCACCGCCTTTTCACCGCTCGGGATACGCGCCGCCGCCGGCGACCCGGCGGCCGACGCCGGGGTCGCTGCGGGCACGCGCCGCGTGCAAGACGAGGGCTCCCAGCTCGCTGCCCTGGCCCTCAGCAGGGTGCGCCCCGCCCGGGCGGGCGAGCGCTGGCTCGACCTCTGTGCGGGGCCGGGCGGCAAGGCGGCCCTGCTGGCAGCGGAGGCGCGCACGGCCGGCGCCACCCTCACGGCCAACGAGGCCGTGCCCGCACGAGCCGAACTGGTGCGGCGTGCCCTTGCCCCCGTCGATCCCTCCCTCACGGTACGCGTCGGCGACGGCCGCGGCATCGCCCGCGACGCGGCCGAATCGTTCGACCGCGTGCTCGTGGACGCGCCCTGCACCGGCCTTGGCGCGCTGCGCCGCCGTCCCGAGGCGCGGTGGCGCAAGACGGTGGACGACGTCGCACCCCTCGCCACCCTGCAGACCGAGCTGCTGACCGCGGCCCTCGATGCCACCGCGCCCGGGGGAGTCGTCGCCTACGTGACCTGCTCGCCGCACCTCGCCGAGACCCGCGACGTCGTCGACGCCGTTCTGGGCGCGCGAGACGACGCGGTCGCCATCGACACCCGGGCCGTTCTCGCCAGCGTCACCCGCACGCCCCTCGACCTCGGCGACCGCGGCACGGCGGTGCAACTGTGGCCGCACCGGCACGCGAGCGACGCGATGTTCATCCAACTGTTCGAACGCCGCCGCTGACTACGCTGGGTCGCATGGCGAGCGCGCGCATCAATCCGAGCATCCTGTCGGCCGACTTCGTCAACATGGAGCGCGATCTCGGCCGCATCGCGACCGCCGACTACGTGCACGTCGACGTCATGGACAACCACTTCGTGCCGAACCTCACATTCGGCCCGCAGATGGTCGGCCGCGTGCAGGACGTGTCGCCCATTCCGCTGGATGTACACCTGATGATCGCGGACATCGACCGTTGGGCGCCCGGCTACGCCGAACTCGGCGCATTCTCGGTGACGTTCCACGTCGAAGCGGCCCGCGACCCGGTGGCTGTCGCCCGCGCGCTCCGCGAGCGTGGAGCTCGTGCCGGCCTCGCGGTGAAGCCCGGCACCCCCATCGAGCCGTATCTCGAGCTGCTGCCCGAGTTCGACCAGGTGCTCGTGATGACGGTGGAACCCGGTTTCGGTGGTCAGTCGTTCATGCCCGAGACGATGCCGAAGCTGCGGGCGCTGCGCGAGGCCCGAGCCCGCCTCGGTGTCGACACGTGGCTGCAGGTCGACGGCGGGATCGCCGACGACACCATCGCGATCGCCGCGGAGGCCGGTGCCGACACCTTCGTGGCGGGCTCCGCCGTGTACGGGGCCGCTGACCCGGCGGAGGCGATCAGCCGTCTGCGCGAGCGCGCGCAGTCTGCTTGGATGGAACCATGAGCCAGCTGAGCAAGCCCGAGATCGACTTCTTCGAGGGGCCCGCCCCCACCGAGCTCGTCATCACCGACCTCGTTGTCGGAGACGGAGCCGAGGCCACCCCCGGCGCGACGGTCGACGTGCACTACGTCGGTGTCGAGTTCGACACGGGCGAAGAGTTCGACGCGTCGTGGAACCGCGGCGCGTCGATCAACTTTCCCCTCGGCAGCCTCATCGCTGGCTGGCAGCAGGGCATTCCGGGCATGAAGGTGGGCGGCCGTCGCCAGCTCGTCTGCCCGCCGCACCTCGCCTACGGCCCCGCCGGCGGCGGCCATCGCCTGTCGGGCAAGACACTCGTCTTCGTGATCGACCTGCTCGGCGTCTCCTGACCCCGAGCGGCGAAAACACGCAGTTCGCGCCCGGTACGCTGAGCGCGTGAAGACGTTCGACCAGCTGTTCGACGAGCTCGCCGAGAAGGCACGCTCGCGCCCCGTGGGCTCCGGAACCGTGGCCCAGCTCGATGCGGGCGTGCACGCGATCGGCAAGAAGATCGTCGAGGAGGCCGCCGAGGTCTGGATGGCCGCCGAATACGAGAGCGACGAGGCTGCGGCCGAAGAGATCTCGCAGCTGCTGTACCACCTGCAGGTGCTGATGCTCGCGAAAGGCCTCACCCCCGCCGACGTCTACCGTCACCTGTAAGCCCGCCGACGACGGATGCGCGACGCGCGCACTCGAGGAAGACACCCGCATGCTGAGAATCGCGGTGCCCAACAAGGGATCGCTGTCCGAGACGGCCGCGCACATGCTCGCGGAGGCCGGCTACACGGGCCGTCGCGACCCGCGCGCCCTGACGAGCGCGGACGCCCGTAACGGGGTCGAGTTCTTCTACCTGCGGCCCCGCGACATCGCCACCTACGTGGGCTCCGGAGCACTCGACGTCGGCATCACGGGCCGTGACTTGTTGCTCGACTCGGGCTCCGAGGCGCGCGAGATTCAGGCGCTCGAGTTTGGCGGCTCGACCTTCCGCTTCGCAGCCCCGCCGAACACGGTGCGCACGCTGGACGATCTGGGCGGGATGCGCGTCGCGACGAGCTACCCCGGTCTCGTCGGCGACTTCCTTGCCCGGCACGGCGTCACCGCCGACCTCATCCGCCTCGACGGCGCGGTGGAGTCGGCCGTGCGCTTGGGTGTCGCCGACGCGGTCGCCGACGTCGTCTCGACCGGCGCGACACTGCGCGCACAGGGCCTCGAGATCGTTGGCCCCGTCATTCTCGAGTCGACCGCCGTGCTCATCAGCGCCCAGCCCGATCGCCCGGGGATCGCGACGCTGCAGCGTCGACTGCAGGGCGTGCTCGTCGCGCGGCAGTACGTGCTGATGGACTACGACCTGCCCCGCGAGCTGCTCGAGCGGGCTCAGGCGATCACGCCGGGCCTCGAGTCGCCGACGGTCAGCCCGCTGGCCGACAGCGGCTGGGTCGCCGTGCGCGCCATGGTTCCGCGCGCCGACGTCAACCACGTCATGGACGAGCTGTACGACCTTGGCGCCCGCGCAATTCTTGTCGGCTCGATCCACGCCGCCCGCCTCTGATGACCGTCGCCGTTCGGGTCATCCCCTGCCTCGACGTGGCCGGCGGCCGCGTCGTGAAGGGCGTGAACTTCATGGGCCTGCGTGACGCGGGCGACCCGATCGAGCTCGCGCGTCGCTACTTTGAGCAGGGCGCTGACGAGATCACGTTCCTCGACGTGACAGCGACGGTCGACCAGCGCGAGACGACGTACGACGTCGTCCGCGCGACGGCTGAGCAAGTGTTCATTCCCCTCACGGTGGGCGGGGGAGTGCGCTCGACCGAGGACGTCGCACGACTCCTCGGCCACGGCGCCGACAAGATCGGCGTCAACAGTGCGGCGATCGCCCGCCCGGCGCTGATCGACGAGATCGCCGACCGCTTCGGCGCCCAAGTGTGCGTGCTGTCGCTCGACGTCACGCGCGACGACGCGGCCCCGAGCGGCTTCGTCGTGACCACGCACGGTGGGCGCACCCGCACCCAGCTGGACGCGATCGCCTGGGCGGTCGAAGCGATCGAGCGCGGCGCCGGCGAGCTGCTGGTCAACTCGATCGACGCCGATGGAACGAAAGCCGGCTTCGATCTCGAGCTCATTGCCGCAATGCGCGAGGTGGCGTCGGTGCCGGTGATCGCCTCCGGGGGCGCGGGCGCGCTCGAGCACTTTACGCCGGCGGTGGCCGCGGGCGCTGACGCCGTTCTCGCCGCGAGCGTCTTCCACAACGCGGAATTCACGATCGGCGAGGTCAAGCAGTCGCTCGCCGACGCGGGAGTGCTGATTCGATGACCACTGAGCCCGCCATCCCTTCGCCCCACGAGGCTGCGCGCCTTTCGGACGACGAGGCCGCCGCTGTCGTGGAGCGCGCGCAGTTCGCCTCCGACGGATTGCTGCCCGCGATCATCCAGTCCCACGACGACAACGCCGTTCTGATGCTCGGCTACATGAACGCCGAAGCCGTGCGGCGCACCCTGACGGAGGGACGCGTCACGTTCTGGAGTCGCTCGCGCAGCGAATACTGGCGTAAAGGAGACACGAGCGGCAACATCCAGCTGGTGCGCTCCGCGGCACTCGACTGCGACGGCGACACTCTCCTCGTTCGCGTCCATCAGGTGGGCCCGGCCTGCCACACGGGTGCCCGGCGCTGCTTTGACGTCGACCCCGTCATCACGGAGGGAGCCGACTCGTGACCACGACCCTTGCCGACGTCGTGGCGCGCCGTCACGACGCCCGCGTCGTCCCGGTCATTCGCGAACTGTTCGCCGACGCCGCCACCCCGGTCGGGCTCTACCGCGCGCTCGCGAATGATCGGCCGGGTACCTTCCTGCTCGAATCCGCCGAACAGGGTGGCATCTGGTCGCGGTACTCCTTCATCGGCGTCGCATCGTTCGGCGTGCTGACCGAACACGACGGAGCCACCCGCTGGCTCGACACCGGCATCGACGCCGAGCGCGCGTTCGGCGGCCCGATCCCCGACGACCCGCTGGAGGCGCTGGATGTGCTTCACGCGCGCTGGCGCACCCCGGCCGACCCCGCGCATCCGCCGCTGACGGGCGGCCTCGTCGGCTTCATCGGCTGGGATGCGGTGCGCCGCGTCGAACACCTCCCCGACGCGCCCCCCGCCGACTTCGCCGTACCGGAGCTCGCCGTCGCCTTCACGAGCGAACTGGTCGTCATGGACCACCGCACGGGGACCGTGCAGATCGTCACCGCGCTGCTGCTCGACGGCGATCCCGACGATGCCGAAATCGGGCGGCGATTCGAGGATGCTCAGGGCCGGTTGGATGCGCTCGCGCACGCCCTCACGCGCCCCATCGCCCCCGCCCCCGCGCTGATTGACACCACGGTGACGCCGCATCCCGAGCACCGCTCGACGCCCGAACAGTTCCTTGGAGCGGTCGCCGCGTCGAAAGCGCACATTCGCGACGGGGACGTTTTCCAGGTGGTCATCTCGCAGCGTTTCGACCACCCGGTCACCGCCGCACCCCTCGACGTGTACCGGGTGCTGCGAGCCTTGAACCCGTCGCCCTACATGTACGTGCTCAGCTTGACGAGCGCCGCCGGCGAGCCGTACGCCATTGTGGGCTCCTCGCCCGAGGCGCTCGTCAAGGTGCAGGATGGGCGCGCGTTCTCGCACCCGATCGCCGGGTCGCGCCCGCGCGGGTCCACCCCCGAGCACGATGCCGCGCTCGCCGACGAGCTGCTCGCCGACCGCAAGGAGCAGGCTGAGCACCTCATGCTCGTCGATCTCGCGCGCAACGACCTGTCGAAGGTGTGCACGCCCGGCAGTGTCGAGGTCACCGAGTTCATGCAGGTCGAGCGGTTCAGTCACATCATGCACCTGGTGTCGAGCGTCGAGGGGGACGTGCGCGAGAGTGCGAGCCCCATCGACGTGCTGCGCGCCACGTTCCCGGCAGGCACGCTGAGCGGCGCCCCGAAGCCGCGAGCACTGGAAATCATCGACGACCTCGAGCCCGCCCGCCGCGGCGTGTACGGCGGCGTTGTCGGATACTTCTCGTTCTCGGGCGACCTCGACCTCGCGATTGCGATTCGCACCGCATTTCTCGCCGACGGCGTCGCCCGCGTGCAAGCGGGCGCGGGGCTCGTCGCCGATTCGCAGCCGCAGGCCGAGTTCGACGAAACGGTGGCGAAGGCCGCCGCGCCGCTACGGGCGGTCGCCATCGCGAACGCGCTAACGCCGATTACGGGCGACGAGGGAACCCCGTGACGCCCCGCCGTCTTCGGCTGCTCGCCATCGTCGCGCCGCTCGCCGCGGCGGCCCTTGGCCTGCTGGCGTGGACCCAAGTCTGGGTCGTGCTTGATCTCGGCGGCGGCCTCACCGTCGACGCCCGCGGCGAGACCGCCGCGAACACGGTTCCCGCCCTCGCCCTCGCGCTGCTCGCGCTCACCGCCGCCCTTGCCCTCGTCGGTCGCACCCCCCGCATCCTGCTGGGCATCGTGCAGCTCGGACTCGGCGTCGGAATCATCGCCGCATCCGCGGCGGTTCTTGCCGATCCCGTTGGCCGTGGCGGTCCCGCCGTGACCGGCGTCACCGGCGTCGACGGTGATGCGGGGATCGCCGCGCTCGTCGTCGCCTCCAGTGTGTCTGGGTGGGTCACGCTCGCCCTCGTCGCGGGAGCCCTGGCGGCGCTCAGCGGCGTGGTGACGGCGGTCACGGCTCACCGGTGGCCCGAGCGCGTGCGTCGCTACGACACACCCGACGGCAGTGGGGCGTCGCGGGCCGACCGTCTCGGCGACTGGGACGCCCTCAGCGACGGCGATGACCCGACAGCCCGGTAGACTGTAAGCCCTGCCCGTTCCCGACTCAGGAGACGCATGAACGCCCAGAACGAACCCGGACACGGACACTCGCCCGCCGCCTGGACGGCCGTCGTCATCATGCTGATCGGCTTCACCGTGGGCACCGTCGCGTTCTTCTTCGAGCTCGCTCCCATCGTCTGGGCGAGCGCCGTCGTCGTCGTCATCGGCTGGATCGTCGGTGGCGTGATGGCGAAGATGGGGTACGGCGTAAAGGGCCCGCGCTACGCCCCGAAGGCACACTCCTAAGTGCTGGACGGCCTGACGGCGGGAGCGCTGGAGGACGCCGCGGCCCGCCGCGCCGAGCGTCCGCTCGCGGCCGTCGAGGCTGCGGCCGCCGCTCAGCCTCCGGCGCGCGACGCCGTGGCCGCGCTTGCGCGCGCCTCGCACGTGAAGCTGATTGCCGAGGTCAAGCGGGCAAGCCCGTCCCGCGGAGCCCTCGCGAGCATCCCTGACCCCGCGCAGCTTGCTGCGCAGTACGCAGCCGGGGGAGCGCACGCGATCAGCGTGCTGACCGAGCAGCGGCGCTTTCAGGGGTCGCTCGCCGACCTTGAGGCGGTCCGGGCCGCCGTCGACGTGCCGATCTTGCGCAAAGACTTCATCGCCGACGAGTACCAGATCGCCGAGGCGCGCGCGGCGGGGGCCGATCTGGTTCTGCTGATCGTGGCCGCCCTCGACGAAGCCACGCTCCGCCGGCTACACGCGCACATCCTCGAGTGGGGCATGACCCCGCTCGTCGAAACGCACTCCGCTGACGAGGCGCGCCTTGCCGTCGACTTGGGCGCATCCCTCATCGGCGTGAACGCCCGCGACCTCACGACGTTCGAGCTCGATCGAGACCTGTTCGGTCGGCTCGCCCCGATCATCCCCGACGACGCGATCCGCATCGCCGAGTCGGCCGTCCTCAGCGTCGCCGACGTTGAGCACTACCGGCGCGCCGGCGCCGACGTGGTGCTCGTCGGTGAGGCCCTCGTTACCGGCGGCGACCCCGTCGCCACTGCCCGGCAGTTTGTGAGCGTGTCATGACCCTGCGCGACGTGGTTGGCCCCTACTTCGGCACCTTCGGGGGCCGTTTCGTGCCCGAATCCCTCATCGCCGCCCTCGACGAACTCGACGCGGCCTACCAGGCGGCCCGAGTCGACCCCGACTTCGCCGCCGAGCTCGCCGAGCTGCACCGCACGTACACGGGCCGGCCGTCGATCATCACCGAGGCGCCCCGCTTCGCCGAGCACGCCGGCGGCGCGCGCATCCTGTTGAAGCGCGAAGACCTGAACCACACGGGCAGCCACAAGATCAACAACGTGCTCGGCCAGGCCCTGCTCGCAAAGCGCCTCGGCAAGACGCGACTCATCGCCGAGACGGGTGCCGGGCAGCACGGCGTCGCGAGCGCGACCGCCGCCGCCCTGTTCGGCATGGAGTGCGTCGTGTACATGGGCGCCGTCGACACCGAGCGGCAGGCGTTGAACGTGGCCCGCATGAAGCTCCTCGGTGCTGAGGTGGTGGCCGTGCAGACGGGGTCGCGCACGTTAAAAGACGCCATCAACGACGCCATGCGCGACTGGGTGGCGAACGTCGACACGACGCACTACCTGCTCGGCACGGTCGCGGGCCCGCACCCGTTCCCGACCATGGTGCGCGACTTCCACGCCGTCATCGGTACCGAGGCCCGCGAGCAGGTGCGGGAACTCACGGGGCGCCTCCCCGACGCGGTCGCCGCGTGCGTTGGTGGTGGCAGCAACGCCATGGGCATCTTCCACGCGTTCCTCGACGACGAGTCGGTGCGCCTGGTCGGCCTGGAGGCCGCCGGCGATGGAGTCGACACCCCGCACCATGCCGCGACGATCTCCAAGGGCCGGCCCGGAGTGCTGCACGGCGCCCGCAGCCTCATGCTGCAAGACGACGACGGCCAGACGATGGAGTCCCACTCGATCTCGGCGGGCCTCGATTACCCGGGTGTCGGCCCCGAGCACGCCTGGCTCGCCGACATCGGTCGCGCCGAATACCGCGGCGTCACCGACGCCGAGGCGATGAGCGCGCTGCGGCTGCTGAGCCGCACCGAGGGCATCATCCCCGCCATCGAGACGGCCCACGCCCTGCACGGCGCGCTCGAACTCGGGAAGGAACTCGGCCCCGAAGGCATCGTGCTTGTGTCGCTGAGCGGCCGCGGAGACAAAGACATGGAGACGGCGGCGCGCTACTTCCGTCTGCTCGATGGCGAAACCGAGGATGCGCGGTGAGCGCGGTCGAACAGGCCATCCGTGCGCGCCGCGAGGCCGGATCGGGCGCGCTCGTCGCCTACCTTCCCGTCGGGTTCCCCACTCTCGATGACAGCATTGCTGCCGCGATCGCGCTCGTCGAGAACGGCGTCGACATCCTCGAACTGGGCCTTCCCTACAGTGACCCGGTCATGGACGGGCCCGCCATTCAGAAGGCCACCCAGACCGCACTGCAGAACGGCTTCCGCCTGCGCGACGGCTTCACCGCCGTCGAGAAGGTGCGCGCGGCCGTGGACGCGCCGGTCCTCGTCATGACCTACTGGAACCCCGTGCTGCAGTACGGCGTCGACCGTTTCGCCGCCGACCTCGCGAGCGCCGGGGGAGCGGGCCTCATCACGCCTGACCTGATCCCCGACGAGGCGAGCGACTGGATGGCCGCGTCGGAGGCCCACGACCTCGACCGTGTGTTCCTCGCGGCCCCGTCGTCGTCCGATGCCCGTATGCGGCAGGCAGTCGAGGCGAGTCGCGGATTCGTTTACGCCGTTTCGACGATGGGCATCACCGGCGCCCGCTCGGACGTTGACGCCGCCGCGCGCGGCGTCGTTTCCCGGCTGCGCGATGCGGGATGCACGTCCACGTGTGTGGGGCTTGGCATCTCGACTGCCGATCAGGTTCGCGATGTCTTGAGCTACGCCGACGGCGCGATCGTCGGCTCCCGCCTGGTCGCCGCCCTCAGCGAGGGGGGCGTCACCGAGGCGGCCCGCGTTGCGGCCGACCTCGCCACCGGCACCCGCTAGCCTCCGTTTCCTGCCGGTCGCCAGTAGGCTGGCACGCGTTCTCACCCTCCCGAAAGGCCCGTATCCGTGATCTCTGCCCTCAGCATCCCGAGTCCCGGCGAGGAGTGGCGCGCGTTCAACCTCGGCCAGTGGCTGCGCGACATCGGTCTGTCATGGTTCTCGCTCGACATCACGATCAACGCTTATGCGCTCTGCATCCTGCTCGGCATCGCTGCCGCCGTGTGGCTTACCCACGTGCGCCTGACGCGGCGCGGCGCTGAGCCGTGGATTGTGCTCGACATCGCCCTGTTCGCCGTTCCGCTCGGCATCATCGGCGGACGCATCTATCACGTCGTCACCCACCCCGCCGACTACTTCTTCCCCGGTGCAGACCTCTTGCGGGTCCTGTATATCTGGGAGGGCGGCATGGCGATCTTCGGCGCCCTCATCGGTGGCGCCGTCGGGGCGTACATCGGCTGCCGCGTCACGGGCATTCGTTTCTGGTCGTTCGCCGACGCCCTCGCCCCGGGACTCCTCATCGCGCAGGCCTTCGGCCGGCTCGGCAACTGGTTCAATCAGGAACTGTTCGGCCTGCCCACCGACCTGCCATGGGGGCTGGAGATCGACCGTCCGAACGCGGCGATCCCTGTGGGGCTGCCGGAGGACGTGCTGTTCCATCCGACATTCCTCTACGAGATCGTCTGGAACCTGGCCGGTGCCGCGCTGCTGTTGCTCATCGACGCGCGCCTGCGCGTGCAGTGGGGCAAGCTGCTCGGCGGCTACCTCATCTGGTACGGCGTGGGTCGCAGCGTTTTCGAGACGATCCGCCTCGACCCGAGCGAACTCTTCCTGGGCGTGCGCGTGAACGTGTGGGCTGCCTGGGCTGCGGTGCTGCTCGGCATCATCATCGTGATCGTGCAGCGTCGCCGGCATCCTGGCGCCGAACCCGGCCCCTACGTCGCTGGTCGAGGGTGGACGCCGGAGGCTGGGGTAGACTCCGAAGAGGTCTACACCGAGACGGACCTGGCCGGCAAAGACGCCGCTCTGGTCGCCGAGAAATCCGGCGCACCTTCCGCCACAAGCGGACCCGCCGCGAACGCGTAACCGCACGGATCGCCACCACCTTGATCCCGGTTCCCCGCTCCGCGGCGCGCGATTCCGCGCACACAGTCCCTGGGCCAGCGACGTCCCGCACCTCAGCACCAACCCATGTGAGGACGGTCCGCGCATGACTCACAGCCCGTATCGCCGGTTTTCGAGCATCCCCGAGAAGCAGGGTGCCTACGACCCCGAGCGCGAACGCGATGCCTGCGGGCTCGCCATGGTGGCGACCCTGCGCGGAACCGCCGGTCACGACATCATTCAGAACGCGCTCGACGCACTGCGCAATCTCGAGCACCGCGGTGCCGTCGGCTCGGACGCGGGCACCGGTGACGGCGCCGGCATCCTGACGCAGATCCCCGACGCGTTCTTCCGCGCGGTCGTCCCCTTCACGCTGCCGGAGGCGGGCGCGTACGCGGTCGGCGCTGCCTTCCTTCCGACCGATGCCGCCGAGCGCGCGCGCGAGAAGTCCGGCATCGAGGCGATCGCCGCCGAAGAGGGCCTGACGGTGCTGGGCTGGCGCGAGGTGCCGGTCGACCCGAGCCAGGTCGGAACGCTCGCCCGCGAGGCCATGCCCGCGATCGAGCAGCTCTTCCTGGCCTCCAGCCGAGCCGACGCGACCGGGGCGCCGCTGTCCGGCATCGCGCTCGACCGTCAGACCTTCCGCACGCGCAAGCGCGCCGAGCGCGAGCTGGGCGCCTACTTCCCGTCGTTGAGCTGCCGCACCATCACCTACAAGGGCATGGTCACCACCCTCCAGCTGGAGCCGTTCTACCCCGACCTGAGCGATGAGCGCTTCGCGTCGAAGCTCGCGCTTGTGCACTCGCGTTACTCGACGAACACCTTCCCGTCGTGGCCCCTCGCCCAGCCCTTCCGCATGATCGCGCACAACGGCGAGATCAACACGGTGCAGGGCAACCGCAACTGGATGCGCGCCCGCCAGTCCCAGCTGGTCAGTGACCTGCTCGGCGACCTCCGCGACGTGTTCCCCATCGTGACGCCCGGCGCAAGCGACTCGGCCTCCTTCGACGAGGTCGTCGAGCTCTTGAGCCTCGGGGGTCGCAGTGTGCCGCACGCGATCATGATGATGATCCCGGAGGCGTGGGAGAACCAGACGGGTCTCGACCCGAAGCTGCGCGCCTTCTACGAGTACCACTCGATGCTCATGGAGCCGTGGGACGGGCCGGCCGCCCTGTCGTTCACCGACGGCTCGCTGGTGGGCGCGACACTCGACCGCAACGGCCTGCGCCCCGGACGCTTCCTCGTCACCGACGACGGCCTGGTCGTGCTGGCCAGCGAGATCGGTGTCCTCGACATCGACCCTGCCCGCGTGGTTCGCAAGGGCCGTCTGCGCCCGGGCGCCATGTTCCTCGTCGACACGGCCGAGGGCCGCATCATCGAAGACGACGAGATCAAGCGTGAGCTCGCCGAACTCGAGCCGTGGGGGGAGTGGCTCGCGGGCAACCGCATCGCTCTCTCCCAACTGCCCGAGCGCGAGCACATCGTGCACACCCCGGCCTCGATCACGCGTCGCCAGCGCACCTTCGGGTACACGGAGGAAGAGGTGCGCGTTCTTCTCGCTCCGATGGCGAAGGCCGGCGCCGAGCCGCTCGGCGCGATGGGCTCCGACACGCCCATCGCAGTGTTGAGCGACCGCCCGCGCCTGCTGTTCGACTACTTCACCCAGCAGTTCGCCCAGGTGACGAACCCGCCGCTCGACTCGATCCGCGAAGAGGTCGTCACGTCAATGGCGCTCGGTCTCGGACCCGAGCGCAACCTATTGGCCGCCACGCCGAGACACGCGCGGCAGGTCACCCTCGACTTCCCCGTCATCGACAACGACGAACTGGCGAAGATCCAGCACATCGACCCGCGTCCCGGCAGCGCCCTGACGACCACGATCAAGGGGCTGTACCGCGTCGACAAGGGGCCCCGCGCGCTCGAAAAGCGCATCCAAGCGATGTGCGACGAGGTCGATGAAGCGATCGACGACGGCGCCGAGTTCATCGTCTTGAGCGACCGCGATTCGACGGCCGACCTCGCGCCGGTGCCGTCGCTGCTGATGCTTGCCGCCGTTCACCACCACCTCATCCGCACCGAGAAGCGGATGCGCGTGGGCCTGATCGTCGAGACCGGCGACGTGCGCGAAGTGCACCACGTCGCGCTCCTCATCGGCTACGGCGCCTCGGCCATCAACCCGTACCTGGCGATGGAGACGGTCGAGAACCTGGTCCGCAGCGGCATGATCACCGGCATCACTCCCGAGAAGGCCGTGGCGAACGTCATCAAGGCGCTCGGCAAGGGCGTGCTGAAGATCATGTCGAAGATGGGCATCTCGACGGTCGGTTCGTACGCCGGAGCTCAGGCCTTTGAGGCCGTCGGGCTCAGCCAAGAGTTCGTCGACCGCTACTTCACCGGAACGACGAGCATCCTCGGCGGCGTCGGCATCGACACGATCGCCGAAGAGAACGCACGTCGGCACGCCCTGGCCTACCCGGCTTCCTCGCCGTCGAACCCGCACGAGCGGCTGCCGAGCGGTGGCGAGTACCAGTGGCGTCGCGAGGGCCCTCCTCACCTGTTCAACCCCGAAACGGTCTTCAAGCTGCAGCACGCGACGAAGGCCGGCCGCTACGACATCTTCCGCGAGTACACGAAGGCGGTGGATGAGCAGGCCGAGAAGCTCATGACGCTGCGCGGGCTGTTCCGCTTCACAGACGGACTGCGCGCTCCCGTGCCGCTCGACGAGGTCGAGCCGATCGAGTCGATCGTCAGGCGCTTCACGACCGGCGCGATGAGCATGGGCGCCATCAGCCCCGAGATGCACGAGACCCTCGCCATCGCGATGAACCGCATCGGCGGGCGCAGCAACACGGGCGAGGGCGGCGAAGACGTCGAGCGCCTGCTCGACCCCGAGCGTCGCAGCGCGATAAAGCAGGTCGCCTCTGGCCGCTTCGGCGTGACGAGCATGTACCTCACGAACGCCGACGACATCCAGATCAAGATGGCGCAGGGGGCAAAGCCCGGCGAGGGCGGCCAGCTGCCGGCCAACAAGGTGTACCCCTGGATCGCGCGCCTGCGGCACGGCACCCCCGGTGTCGGCCTCATCTCGCCGCCCCCGCACCACGACATCTACTCGATTGAAGACCTCAAGCAGTTGATCTTCGACTTGAAGCGGTCGAACCCGAAGGCGCGCATCCACGTGAAACTCGTGAGCGAGTCGGGCATCGGTGCGGTCGCCGCCGGGGTCGCGAAGGCGAAGAGCGACGTGATCCTGATCTCGGGCCACGACGGGGGAACGGGCGCCAGCCCCCTCAACTCCCTCAAGCACGCGGGCACGCCGTGGGAGATCGGCCTCGCCGAGGCGCAGCAGACGCTCATGCTGAACCAACTGCGTGAGCGCGTCACGGTGCAGGTCGACGGCCAGATGAAGACCGGGCGCGACGTGATCATCGCGGCGCTGCTCGGAGCCGAGGAATACGGTTTCGCGACCGCTCCCATGGTGGTCTCCGGGTGCATCCTGATGCGGGTCTGCCACCTCGACACGTGCCCCGTCGGCGTCGCGACGCAGAACCCCGAACTGCGCAAGCGGTTCACGGGCACGCCGGAGTTCGTCATCAACTTCTTCGAGTTCTTGGCTCAGGAGGTGCGCGAGTACCTCGCTCAGCTCGGCTTCCGCAGCCTCGAAGAGGCGATCGGGCACGCCGAACTGCTCGACGTCGACCGCGCCGTACGACACTGGAAGGCCGACGGACTCGATCTCGCCCCGATCCTCGCGGGCCCCGTATTCCCGGCCGACGCGGCGCGCACGCGCCGAGTGGGGCAAGATCACGAGCTCGATGAACACTTCGACAACCAGTTGATTCGCCTGTCGACCGATGCCCTCGAGCACGGCCAGCCGGTGCGCATCGACCTGCCGGTGCGCAACACCGAGCGCGCGGTCGGCACGATGCTCGGCAACGCCGTGACGGCACGCTACGGCGAGCAGGGGCTGGCCCCCGACACGATCGACGTCACGCTCACCGGGTCGGCCGGCCAGAGCCTCGGCGCGTTCATGCCGCGCGGCATCACCCTGCGCCTGTATGGCGACAGCAACGACTACGTCGGCAAGGGCCTGTCGGGCGGCCGCGTCATCGTGCGCCCCGCACGCGAGGCCGTGTTCCACGCCGAGCGCAACGTCATCGCCGGAAACGTGATCGGCTACGGCGCGACGAGCGGCGAGCTGTTCATTCGCGGAATCGTCGGCGAGCGCTTCCTGGTCCGCAACTCGGGGGCGACGGCCGTTGTCGAAGGCGTGGGTGACCACGCGCTCGAGTACATGACGGGCGGTGTCGCCGTCATTCTCGGCGAGACCGGCCGCAACCTCGGCGCGGGTATGTCGGGCGGCACCGCCTACGTGCTTGACCTGACGGACGACCGGGTGAACCGCGACAGCCTGACGAGCGGCGAGTTGACGCTCGGCGCGCTCGATGACAACGACCGCGCGCTCGTGACCGAGCTGTTGAAGAAGCACCACGACGAGACCGAGTCGGCGCTGGCTCAGCGTCTCCTCGCGGACGGCGACGCCGCGCTTGACCGCTTCGTGAAGGTGCTGCCCCGCGACTACGCCGCCGTCCTGGCTACGCGCCAGACGGCGCTCGACGAAGGCCTCGACCCCGATGGGGACATCGTGTGGGGCCGCATCCTGGAGGTGACCGGTGGCTGACCCCCGCGGATTCCTGAACGTGCCCGAGCGGGAGCTCCCGCCACGGCGCCCCGTGCCGATCCGGCTCATGGACTGGAAAGAGGTCTACGAGCAGGGCGACCCCGGGCAGCTCCGCCGCCAGGCGGGGCGCTGCATGGACTGCGGCATCCCGTTCTGCCACCAGGGGTGCCCCCTCGGCAACCTCATCCCCGAGTGGAACGACCTGACGTGGCGCGGCGAGGGGCGCCAGGCGATCGAGCGCCTGCACGCGACGAACAACTTCCCGGAGTTCACCGGCAAGCTCTGCCCGGCGCCGTGTGAGTCGTCGTGTGTGCTCGCGATCAACCAGCCGGCCGTGACGATCAAGCAGGTCGAGGCGTCGATCATCGAGAACGCCTGGAACAACGGCTGGGTGCAGCCCGCTCCGCCCGAGCGACTCACCGGCAAGACCGTCGCCGTCGTCGGAAGCGGCCCAGCGGGGCTCGCTGCCGCCCAGCAGCTCACGCGCGCCGGACACACGGTCGCCGTGTTCGAGAAGGACGATCGCATCGGCGGATTGCTGCGCTACGGCATCCCGGACTTCAAGATGGAGAAGCGCCACCTCGACCAGCGCCTGACGCAGATGCAGGCCGAGGGCACGCGCTTCCGCGCCGGCGTCGAGATCGGCGTCGACATCACCTGGGCTGAGCTACGGCGCCGCTACGACGCCGTGCTGGTCGCCACGGGCGCGCCGCTTCCGCGGGACCTTCCCATCCCGGGCCGCGACGCGCTCGGCGTGCACTTCGCGATGGAGTACCTCACGCAGGCCAACCGTGTGCAGGCCGGCGACACCGTCGCCGAGCAGATCACGGCCGAGGGCAAGCACGTCATCGTGCTCGGCGGTGGTGACACCGGTGCGGACTGCATCGGCACCGCCCACCGCCAGGGCGCGCTCAGCGTGACGAACCTCGCCATCGGCATGCAACCGCCGAGCGAGCGCCCCGAGAACCAACCGTGGCCCATGCAGCCGACGCTGTTCGAGGTGCAGTCGGCCCACGAGGAGGGCGGCGAGCGCATGTACCTGGCCTCGACCGTCGAGTTCCTCACGAACGACGCGGGCGAGGTGCGCGCCGTCGTGGTGGCCGAGACCGACTTCGTCGACGGCCGCCGCGTGCCGAAGCCGGGCACCGAGCGTGAGCTGCCGGCCGACCTCGTCCTGCTGTCGCTCGGCTTCACGGGAGCCGAGACCGCGACGCTCACGGAACAGTTCCCGCTGCCCGTGGATGCGCGCGGCACGATCCGCCGGGATGCCGACTACACGACGGTCGAGCCGGGCGTCTTCGTCGCAGGCGACGCGGGACGCGGTGCGTCGCTTATCGTGTGGGCGATCGCGGAGGGCCGCGCCGCGGCCGCCGAGATCGACCGCTACCTGCAGGGCACCACCGATCTTCCCGCACCCGTGCGGGCCACAGACCGCCCCATCGCGGTCTAACACCGCGAGCGCTTCGGTGCCCGCGTCTACCACCACCCCAACTCACTGAAGGACCCCATGAGACGAGCAAAGATCGTCGCGACCCTCGGGCCGGCGACGTCGAGCTACGAGAACATTCGCGCCATCATCGAGGCGGGCGTCAACGTCGCCCGCATGAACCTCAGCCACGGCACCTACGCCGTGCACGAAGAGGTCTACCGCAACGTGCGCCAGGCCGCGGCCGACGCGGGCCGCGCGGTTGCGGTCCTCGTCGACCTGCAGGGTCCGAAGATCCGCCTGGGCAAGTTCGCGAACGGCCCGCACGAACTGGCCGAGGGCGACATCTTCACGATCACGACCGAAGAGGTCGAGGGCACGAAAGAGCTCGTCGGGACGACTTTCAAGGGCCTCCCTGACGACGTGAAGCCGGGCGACTTCCTGCTGATCGACGACGGCAAGGTCAAGGTGCGCGTGATCGACACCGACGGTGTGCGCGTGCGCACCGAGGTCGTCGTCGCCGGCCCCGTGTCGAACAACAAGGGCATCAACCTGCCCGGTGTCGCGGTCAACGTGCCCGCGCTGTCAGAGAAGGACGAAGACGACCTGCGCTGGGGCCTCAAGCTGGGCGCCGACTACATCGCGCTGTCCTTCGTGCGCAACGCCGACGACATCACGCGCGTGCACGAGATCATGACCGAGGAGGGGCGCCGCATCCCCGTCATCGCGAAGATCGAGAAGCCGCAGGCGGTCGACGCGCTCGAGGGCATTGTCGACGCTTTCGACGGCATCATGGTCGCCCGTGGTGACCTCGGGGTCGAGTTGCCGCTCGAGGCGGTGCCGATCGTGCAGAAGCGCGCCGTCGAGCTCGCCCGCCGCATGGCGAAGCCGGTCATCGTCGCTACCCAGATGCTCGAGTCGATGATCTCGAGCCCCATTCCGACGCGCGCCGAGACCTCCGACGTCGCAAACGCGGTGCTCGACGGCGCCGACGCGGTCATGCTGTCGGGCGAGACGAGCGTCGGCGAGTTTCCTGTCATCACGGTCTCGACGATGGCGCGCATTGTCGACTCGACGGAAGAGCACGGCCTCGAGCGCATTCCTCCGCTCGGCACGAAGCCGCGCACGCAGGGTGGCGCGATCACCCTCGCCGCGGCCGAGGTCGCCGACTTCGTGAATGCGAAGTTCGTCTGCGTCTTCACCGAGTCGGGCGACTCGGCTCGCCGCATGAGCCGTCTGCGCTTCCGCATCCCGATGAAGGCGTTCACGCCCGACGAGGCGATTCAGCGGCGCATGGCGCTGACGTGGGGCATCGAGTCGTTCCTCGTCAAGCGCGTCACCCACACCGACGCGATGTACCGCCAGGTCGACGAGGCGCTGCTCGGCAACAACCTCGCGGTGAAGGGCGATAAGGTCGTTGTGATCTCGGGTTCGCCTCCCGGAATCCCGGGCGGCACGAACGACATCCGGGTGCACACCGTCGGTGACACGATCGGCACTGAGCTGCCGGCGTGGCTGGCCGGCGCGAGCGTCGAGTAGCCGCCGCGCGCATCCCGCAACACGACATGGCCCCGATCAGCGCCATCAGGCGCGGTCGGGGCCGTTGTCGTGACGTCTGTGCACTCCCGCGGCGCGGTGGCTGAGTGCTCGATAGGGTTTGAGGATGTCTCCGATCCGTTCGCGACGTGCCGTCACCCTCCGAATTGTGTCCGTGGGCGGGGGAGTCGTTCTCGTCGGCGTCTTCGTGGCGTGGCTCGTGCTGCGCCAAAACGACGCGATTCGGCCCCTTGTCGCCATGGACTCTGCCCTGGGGTGGGTGGCGCAGATTGGCGCATATTTCGTCCTCATGGCGGGGGTAGCGTTGCTCGCGCACGGCGTGTTTGGCCGAAGCACGGACGAGCCGAGCAGCTGATTCTCACCCCTAGGGGGTGTTGTGAGTACCGGCTGTGGGACTCGAACCCACATTTGACCGGCGTGTCGCACCCAAAATCCGCGTAATTCCGCGGTTTTTGTGAGGCGCTGAAGGTGTCCGAAACCTAGTTTTGCAACACTTTTGTGGCACGTACCACACGGCCATCACACAAAATCGGCATCCCCCTGGGGGTATCGACGCTCATCTTCCAGCCTACGCCGCGACGGTGACATTCCCCGCGCCGCAAAGGCGTCGGCGCGCCCCGAGGCGCCCGCCGCGGTGACCGCCATCCCGGCTGCCGGAACATCCGCGCATAGACCCGGGTATGACCGACACCACTCTCGACGACAGCCCGATGCTGCTCACCGTCGACGAAGCCGCCGGCCGGTTGCGGGTTCACGCGACGACGCTGCGGAAACTGATCGCGGACAAGGAGCTCGGCTGTGTCCGCATCGGCCGCAAGGTGATGGTCACCCCCGACCAGATCACCGAGTTCATCGACGAGAACCGCAAAGCAGCGGTTCGGCCCGAACCTCCCACCCCGGAGGAGGCCGCCGCAGCTGTTGTGCTCGCCGAAGCCGAACTCGAGGCCGCCCGCACGGTCGCGATCGCCGCGATGACCGCGCGCGCCAAAGAACGCGCCGAGAACCCCTGGGGTCGCTCCATTCGCGGGAAGCGGCGCGTCACCGCGGCGTGATCGAGGTCAGAGCCCCGATGCGTAGAACTGAGCTGCGAGCTCGTTGACCGGCCGCAGGGTGCCTTCTTCGGCGCTGTAGACGAACAGGGCGACGCCAGCTCTGTCGGCGAACTCGATCGCGCCGGCGGCGTATCCGGTCGACGTGAAGAACAATGCCGTGCGGTGATCGGTAGAGGCGACGCCGGCAAGTTCGCGGACCTCGCCGACGCCAACCATGCCGGTGTAGTGCTTCACCTGGGCGATGTAATCCTGGGAGGCGACGTCGATGCCGCCATCGGACGTGTACTGCGTGACGTCCGCGGTGACATCGCCAAGCGACCGCATCCACTGCGCGACAAGCCGCTCGGCGCCCTGCGGCGACACCCCGAACGGTTGCGGCTCCGGGCCACTCAGATCACCGACGGCGACACCGGCAGCTTCCGCAGCGCGGCGACGTTCCGCCAGATGCGCTTCGCGAAGAGCGCGAAGCCGGGCCTGCTCCGCCTCCCGCTCCACACGACGTTCGGTTTGCAGCTGCTCAAGGCGTGCCGCGAAGTGCTCGCGCACGCTCGCCATACCCCAGTAGTACGCCTTCTCGTACAGGGCGGGAACCGCCTTGGCGCGGCGAACGGTGAGCACGATCCACACCACGCCGAGTGCCACTGCCGTGAGCGCAACCAGCCACCCGAGATCCGGCACCAGGAACGCCGCCATGAACGCGACGATCGCCGCCGCCAGCCACGTGCCGGTTCGGAAGTAGGCGCCGTCCGCGAGCCGCCGCGCCGTCTCCACCATTCGGCCGGCGATGGCGCCGTCCTCGTCATCCCAGTCGCCGGCCGCGATCGCAGCGTCGGCGAAACGTCGCCCCTCGTTCTCGGCAGCGAGCTTGACGGATCGCTCACGGCTGGTCAGTTCGGTCACAATCGGCAGACTACGCGGCACCGGCGACGCGGCACTGGCGCTGGCCGCAACGCGTGATGCGTTGTCGCTGTGTCTCAACTAAGTGGATAGCGATCTCAACTGAGTTGAGAATCCGCGCCCGGATTGCCCGTTCCGGCCTGTGCTCGCGCCCGCGCCGCGCACAGTCCCGTCATGGACTCTCTCGCCCTCCCGTCCCGCGTCGCGGTTGCGGGCGACTGGCACGGCTCACGCGTGTGGGTGCAGTCCGTGCTGGCTTCGATTCGTCGCGCTGACGCTGAGGTGAGGGACGTCCTCCATGTCGGAGACTTCGGGCTGTGGCCGGCGGACACGTACCTCGACGCGGTCGACTACTGGGCTGAACGCACAGGGCTTCGCCTGTGGGTGACCCCGGGCAACCATGACGACTGGGATCAGCTCGAGGCGCCGTTCGGCCGCGGCGACGTCGCGCGCGTGTCGGAATGGGTGACGTTCCTGCCTCGCGGATTCCGGTTCACCGTCGGGGACCGCACCGCGGTCAGCTTCGGCGGCGCCGCCAGTCACGACCGCGCGTGGCGGCGCACGCAACGGTCGAAGCATCCGATCTGGTGGCCGCAGGAAATCGCCACGGACGCCGAGGTGGCAGCGGCCGTCGGCGGGGGATCGGCAGACCTGCTCGTCACCCACGACGTCCCCACCACCGTGCTGCCCGCGGTCGCGGCCGTCCTCGACCGTAGAAACGGCGAAGACGCCCCAGAGGACGCCGCCTACGTGCACGCTTCCGCCCGGCAGATTGATGCCGTGCGCGCCGCCGTGCGACCTCTCCTGCACGTACACGGCCACACCCACGTACACGAGATCGGCGACGTCGACACCGACCACGGTCCCGTCCGCACGCTCGCCCTCACCAACGAACGCCGCCACGGCAACATCGCGTTCCTCGACGCCGACACGCTCGACGTGCGGACGTTGACGAAAGAGGAACTGCGGTTGGCGTGGTGACGGTGCGGGGTTGCAGTGAGGAACGATGCCGCGCATAGCCAATTTGATAGCTAAACCTGCCATTTTGGTCTAGTCTGGCAGTGACAGCTATCAGTCAGTTGGGGGTGAAGGTGTGGTTCAGCGAGTCTCGCCGCGTCAGCAGCGGCAACTTCGGGACTTAGGCGAAAACATTCGTCGATGGCGGAAGGTCAACGGGATGACCGCCGCGGAGTTGGCCGAGCGCGCATTCATCACCCGAGAGACGCTGCGGAACATCGAGCGGGGCGTGGGAAGTCCTCGCCTCGACTCTGTCGTGGCCGTGCTGACCGCGCTCGGTATCGCAGATCGTGTCGTTGCAGCTAGCAACCCGTACGAGTCTGAAGCCGCACGCGCGCGAATCGACAGAATGCTCGCCGCCGGGAAGAAACTATGACCGCTGTCCGCGTCTACATCGACGGCATCGACGACGCTCCCGTTTTCGCAGGAACGCTCGAGCCGTCATTCATGGGTGCTCACACGCTCGCCGGCGCGTCGTTCGCTTACTCGTCGGACTACCTCAAACACCCCGGCAGCTACGAAATCTCGCCCGAGCTGCCGCTGCGAACCGCGCGAACCTACACTGACGAATCCCGAACGATGTTTGGCGCGTTCAACGACGCTGCCCCGGACGAGTGGGGACAGCGCATCATCGATGCGAACAACGCCATGCTGCGCAAGACCGATCCCAGCCGCCCTCGCCGCCTCGGCGCGTTCGACTACCTCCTGGGAGTGTCCGATCGGACACGGATTGGATCACTTCGATTCCAAACTGCAGGCGGAACCGTTTGGCTGTCGGAGGATTCGGGTGTTGCGAACATGCACGCACTCTCAAAGGTCATCGCGGCCGCCGAACGATACGAACGGAACGCCGCAACCGACGACGACGTCGCCTACCTCTCCGGCATCGCCACAAGCCCCGGCGGGGCCCGCCCCAAAGCGAACGTGATCACCGACGCGGGTCGTCTCGCGATCGCGAAACTACCGCACTCCAAAGACGGCAACATCGACGTCGAAGCGTGGGAAGCGGTCGCGCTCACCATCGCATCCAAGGCCCACCTCCACACCCCTGCATTCACGCTGCGACGCGTCGGGCCAGCGAAGTCAGTGCTTATCACCGAACGCTTCGACCGTGACGACGCCGAGCGGCGCTACGGATACATGTCGGCGGCCACAGCACTTGGCCTCGGCGAACACAACCAGCAGCATCGGACTTACGTCGATTACGCCGACACGATTGCGACACTGACCTCACGCGAAGACCTTCGGGAGCTATACGGGCGGATAGCGCTGACCGTCCTCATCAACAACGTCGACGATCACTGGCGAAACCACGGACTGCTCCGCGGCCGCGAAGGATGGACGCTGTCGCCCGTGTTCGATGTGAACCCCTCGCGCTCAACGGGGATCATCACGTCGCGACCGATCGACGACGACGACGACCCCCGCGCACGTGACCTGCGGAACCTGTTCGATTCGCGCGGATATTTCTCCCTCACCGAAGACGAAGCCAACGAAACACTTCACCGGGTCGGTCACGCCGTATCCCAGTGGCAGAAAATCGCCGAAGACGTTGGCATCGACCGCGACGAAATCGGCGAAATGTCGGTCGCGTTCGATGAGGCTCAACTGGACTACGCGCTGAACAGACCCGCACCCGACAGCCTTGCGCCCGGACGAATCCCCACGTGGGTGCCGCCCCACACCCGAAATGGCAAGCCCGTCAGGGGGCATCACCGCAACGCCAGTAGCAAGAATCGGCCGTGACAGCGTCGGACCTTCCCGCCAGACTGCCCGTATGGCCACCGACACGAAGCTGACTAAATCGATCGGCGAACACTACGTCGCTGCCGAGCTCGCCCGTCACGGTTGGGCGGCAGCTCTCACCCGGGACGGGCTTGCCCGCACCGATTTGCTCGCCGTGCACACCCGCGATGAGGAACGCCGGTCGATGATCGAGGTGCAGGTGAAGACGACGTTGAACAAGCCCGAGCGGTTCAACTGGCTGCTCGGTGTGAAGGCGCAGCAGCCGGCAATGTCGCCGCGCGAATGGTTCGTCCTCGTTGGCGCCCCGACAGACGTGTCGGCGCCGCTTCGCAGCTTCGTCATCCCACGCGACCACGTCGCCGCAGCCGCATGGATCGGCCACGAGACGTGGCGGACCGACCCGGACGTTCCGCCAGGGAAACGCAACGTCGGCCCCGACCAATCCCGAGTCGGGGTGAGCATCTTCGCCGCCTACGAAGGCCGCTGGGATCTGCTGCACGCCGAACACACCGACGACGTGCCCGTGCTGCTGCCCGGCTGGATGCGCGCCAACGCGCAGCTCGAGCGGGTCGGCCTGCCGCCGGGGCATCCGTGGAAGGAGCGGCTGCCTGAGTGGTGACGGTGAGACGGTGTGGCTCACGCAAGCGCAGATGGCTGAGTTGTTTCAGACCACCCAGCAGAACATCAGCGTGCACCTCAAGAACATCCACGCCGATGATGAGCTGGATGTGGCATCAACCCACAAGGATTTCTTGTCGGTTCGCCGAGAAAGCTCACGCGACGTGCAGCGCACCCTCGAGCGCTTCAACCTCGACGCCGTGCTGTCCGTCGGGTGACGGCGCGATAACGTCTCGCCAGCCCAGCCGGCGCCGCGACTTGTCGTCGATGTCGCGGCGGCAGCGCCAACTACCCGGACATTCCGGGCAGTTGGTCGTGAAGGACGGTGCGGCGCGAAGCGCGGGTGAGCGTCGCGTGCCGTGACTACCGTTCCGTCTTCTTGGGCGGAGTGACTACTTGTCGGTAGTCGTTGGTACGCTGAAGGGGTATCCGTATTCGCGGTGAAGGGTGAGACATGCAAGCCGAGCTGGAATCTGGTCGCGATCTCGGCGACCTCGTGCGCCGTGTTCGTGAACGCCACGGCCTCAGCCAGCGGCAGCTCGCTGATGCGATCGGCTGCTCCCAACGGTACGTGTACGAGCTCGAGAAGGGTCTGCCAAAGCGGGCGGACGACAACTTCTACGCCATCCTCCGCAAGCTCGGCATCCGCCTGATTGGCGAGGTCCGTGATGGCTGACCGCGAGCTACCCGTCCATCTGTACGGCCACCACATCGGCACCCTCACCGACGCCGCCGATGGCCGCCCTATTCTGCGGTGGAACCCCGCCGGTAAGTGGCGCCTGAACTCACCGGTCCTGTCCCGGCACCTCCGTGTCGGCGTCGAGGATTCCGACGCGACCGAGTCGTTCTTCGGGAATCTCCTTCCCGAAGGCGTTCACCTGGATGACCTTGCCAGGGAGACGAAGACCAGCTCGAAGGATCTTGTCGGCATGCTCGCCGTCGTCGGCGCCGACCTTGCCGGCGCGCTCCGCATCGGTGAGCCCCGCGACGCCATCGACCCCGAGCCGTTGACCGCGGGGGAGCTTCGAGAGTTGCTTCGCCGCGCGCCCGGCTACCTCGTCGGCGGCGGAGGGTCGGCACTGCCAGGGTTCCAACGCAAGCTCACCCTCACCCGCGACGACGGCGTCTGGATTCGCGGCAATGGCAGGGTCGCATCCACCCACATTCTGAAGCCCGTCAACCCCGACTTCCGCGCCGCCGTCGACGCCGAGGCATACTGCCTCGCCCTTGCCCGTCACGTCGGCCTGACTACTTTCGACGCCCGAGTGGAAGACATCGACGACCTCGTTGTTCTCGTCGTCGAACGCTACGACCGCGTCCGCACAGAGTCCGGCGCAATCGACCGCATCCACCAGGAAGACTTCGCCCAAGCTCTCGGCCTCGCGCCCGGCGGCGACGAGAAGTTCCAATGGCGGCAACCGGCTGCGAACCTCGCCGCGATCGCCGAACAGCTCGACGCCGACGCAACCGTGTTCGCCCCCGGCACCGACAAAGAGCAGCTGCTGCGCTACGTCACCGTCAACGTCGCCTGCGGCAACACCGACGCGCACGCCAAGAACTTCTCCCTCATCCACGACGCCGACGGCCGCACCCGCTTGGCGCCGCTGTACGACATCACACCGCTTGGGCTTCGCTTCGAAGCCTCACAGCAGATGTCGATGACCGTCAACGGTATCTGGCATCTCGCCGATGTCACCGCCGTCGACCTCGCCGTCGAAGCCACGAGCTGGGGCATCGACGAACACCGCGCTCGCGACATCGTCGACGACACCCTCGCACGGCTCATCGATGCCACCTACGCCGTCCCGGCGCACGACTCCATCGAGAAGCACACCCCCGGTTACATTCGCGGTCAAGCGCAGAATCTCGCCGCCGGTAAACCCGCACGCCTGGACACAACCACCCCGCCGATGCTGATGCCGCGCCTCGGCACACCCCAACCGCGCGTCAGCCGCGGCCGCCCCGACGGCGGCCAATACGACCACCGCGACCGACCCGAATCAGACATCACCCTCAGCTGAATCGTCACGGTGGACGCGCCGGATCAGTTGTCGCAAAAACTGCAACAACTGAACCCGCCCGTCACCGCCCCGACCGCGGCACGACACGACGCGCCCGCCTGGGGAATATCGACGAGGGCAGATTCCAGCAGTCGTTGCTACACCTGAGGTAAGTAGGTGGGTATGGGGAGTGTCCGTTAAACGGTGTGTGAGGTCCGGCGGTTTTCAGTGATTGGTTCTGTCGAACCGTCCGGCGAAGGTGATCGCGAACGCGTTGAGCGCGG
>Ga0208490_100237_pt1 | contig 44131 bp, 41 predicted proteins | sample SubbioAug_CSWold_FD_184818 | JGI IMG/M metagenome (GOLD analysis project Ga0208490, IMG submission 184818) | Serpentinite rock and fluid subsurface biosphere microbial communities from McLaughlin Reserve, California, USA - CR11Aug_CSWold (SPAdes) | ecosystem: Environmental > Terrestrial > Deep...
GGCAGGCTCGCCCTGCCGATCCTGATGGTCGGCGCGCTTTCGCCGCTGGCTGCCGCATACGTGCTCGACTATGCGGGCCCGAACGTGCTTCTCGCGATCATGGTCGGGCTGTGCGTCGTGGATGCCATGCTGCTCGCAGCGATCGCCTGGGCAGTCGCGCGCAAGGAGCCCGCTAGCACCTGAGCGACGTTCAGCCCGCGACGCCGACGCCGATCGGGCAGCTCACCCCCGTGCCGCCGAGGCCGCAATAGCCGGCGGGGTTTTTCGAGAGGTATTGCTGATGGTAGTCCTCGGCGAAGTAGAACTCGCCAAGATCGACGATCTCCGTCGTGATCGGGCGGAAGCCGTGCTTGTCGAGCGCCTTCTGATAAGCGTCGCGGCTGGCCACAGCCGCCTGCTTCTGCTCCTCGTCGAAGACATAGACGCCTGAGCGATACTGCGTGCCGACATCGTTGCCCTGGCGCATGCCCTGGGTCGGGTCGTGGCTCTCCCAGAAGGCCTTGAGGAGCTGCTCGAGGGGCAGCTTAGCCGGATCGTAGACGACGAGCACGACCTCGTTGTGCCCCGTCATCCCGCTGCAGACCTCTTCGTAGGTCGGGTTTGGCGTATGGCCGGCGGCGTAGCCGACCGCCGTCACATGCACCCCGTCGAGCGTCCAGAAGGCCCGTTCGGCACCCCAGAAGCAACCGAGGCCGAAGACGATCTGTTTCATGCCGTCAGGATACGGCCCCTTCAGCGGCTGCCCGTTGACATGATGCCGCTCGGCGGTCGGCAGCGGTTGAGCCCGCCCCGGCAGCGCCTCGCTGGCATCGGGAATATCTTTCTTCTTGAAAAAGCCGAACATTGCTCGCTCCCCTGGCCGGCGGATCGTGTCACGCCGAATGAATTTCCGTTGAGAGGTTATATGGGGCGCGTGCCCGCGTCAGGCCAGATCGGCGACTTCTCGCGGGCCGCGCATCAACGCCCCGCGAGATATCCCACGGGCTCAGGGGGCTTCTGTCCGAGCCAGAGCAGCAGCACGCCGAGGACGAAGGCGACGACTGACGCGGGCAGCAACAGGAAGTTCAGCAGAATCGGATCCCATAGGAACGGGTGCACGTGCCGCGTGACCGCCGGTTCGAGCATCGGGAACGTGTTGGGAAATATCTGAAACAGCACCTGCCCCAGCGGAGCGAACGTGATCTCTCCGTTGGCGATCGAGCGCGTGCCATCGACAATGAAGCCGACAAAGCCGGCCGCCACGAGCAGAAGTCCAAGAAGACGCAACGCGAATCTGATCATGGAGCATTGATACCCGAAAATTTGCAACAAACTTTAAATGCCGTCGTGCGGCTTCGTTACAAGGGTTTTGTCGCGTCTTTGTCGATTTCGCGAAGCCGTGTGCATTTGATGCACCAATCCCGCGTGAAGCAGCTTGCACTCCCCGCCCCATGCGCTATACACGCGCCGCCCGCATCGCTCCAAGCGCAGCGGCACGGAGGGGTGGCCGAGTGGTTGAAGGCGCACGCCTGGAAAGTGTGTATGCGGGAAACCGTATCGAGGGTTCGAATCCCTCTCCCTCCGCCAGCACCACAGATTGTTTCGGTTCTTCCCCCTTTTTGGCTGGTGATGGAAACGTCCCGGGAATCGTGTGTCTCGTCGTGCTGCGGCAGAACGCGAGCATCTGGATGTCGCTCGACGCCCGTCCTCCGCGGTGAAGCCGATGAGCCGGTCGGGTGGCTCGTGTCAGATCGATCTTGAAGCCCGACGCCGATTCACAAATCATCTCGCCCGAAAAGACGATTTCGTCCGGCACGGATGTGTTCGAACATCCGCAACTGCGCCGCCTGCGGATCGCCACCCTGAATGGCCTTCAGGATCTGGCGGTGCTCCGTCGCCACTCGGGTGGAGGTGACGTTCAGGGGCACATTGCGAAGCTGCCGTCCAAGGAGATACGCCGTCTCGATCGGGTGCCGGAGGAACTCCAACGTCGCCGCAAAGTAGTGGTTTCCTGAAGCTCGCGCCACAGCCAGGTGAAACGCAAAATCCGCCTCGAAGACACTCCCCTCCTGCATCGCCGACTCTTCCATCTGCCGGCAGGCGCTCTCGATCGCCTGTACGAGATCTGCTCGTGGGTGGCGGGCCGCCTCGAATGCCGCTGCACTCTCGATGACAGCCCTGAAATCAAAGCAGCTGGCGAGATCATCCAGACCCTGCGGATGACGAAAGACCTGTGCGTCAGTGGCCCGCGGCGGCCGCACGAAGTTTCCCGAGCCCCGGCGACTCTCGACGAGCCCCTCCTGCCTGAGCGCCTCGAGGGCATGGCGGAGAACCGGTCGGGAAACGCCGAATTCCCTTGCCAGCTTGATCTCAGGAGGCAGCTTGCCGCCGCCCCGCCATTGCGCCTGCGCGATGAAGTCCCTCAGTTGCGTGGTCACCAGATCGATCAGCGGTGAAGGCACGACGCGCTCCGATTAGTCAAAATTAGTAATCCGATGAACTGGATGTAGATGGATAAGCTCATTCTTGCAAGGCTTTGTTGGATCGAAAGAGCTTTGGATTAACTGGTATTGACTTTGTTTAGGCGATAGAGTTGCCTCGGCAACGAGGTGAAGCATGCGCATCGTCGGACTGGAAACGCTTCGTATCGAGGAGTTCAGCAACCTCGTCTGGGTCCAGATTCACACGGATGAGGGGCTGGTCGGGCTGGGGGAAACCTTTCGAAACGCCGATGCCGTCGTGGCCTACATCCACGAGACGATCGCGCCATACCTGATCGGAAAGGATCCGCTGAACCGGGCGGCGCTGAGCTATGGCATGACCCACGAAATGGGCAACCGCTTCATGGGATTTCCCACCCGCAGCATCGAAACGCGCGGCAATTCGGCCGTCGATATCGCGCTGTGGGATCTGTGGGGCCAGGCGCTCGGACAACCCATCCATGCCCTCCTCGGCGGAAAGCAGTCCGAACGGATCCGGATCTACAACACCTGCGCCAACAGCGCCTACAACAATGTGGCGCGACACGACGTCAACCAGCAGGTCGTCACGCGCGATCGCCCCCCGCCCTCTGTCATCGGACGGCACGAAGATCTTCTGCTCCAGGTTCATGAACCGGCTCGACTCGCCTGTGAACTTCTGGAGAGCGGCATCAGCGCCATGAAGATCTGGCCGTTCGACGTGATCGCCATGCGCAACAAGGGGCTCGACATCAGTCCAGGCGAACTGCGAGAGGCGCTGTGGCCAATCGAACAGATCCGTTCGGCGGTCGGTGACCGCATGGACATCATGATCGAACTCCACGGCTTGTGGAAGCTTCCGGCAGCCCTGGAAATCGCCGGCGCGCTGAAGGATTATGGAATCTACTGGAACGAAGACCCGATCGCCCTCGACAACCTGTCCGACCTTGCGGAATTCCGCCGCGTCTCCGGGACGAGAGTGGCGGCAAGCGAGAACCTGGGAACGGTCGCCTGGTACCGGGAAGCCCTGCCGCGACGATGCATCGATGTAGCGACATTCGACATGGCGTGGGTTGGCGGCTTGACCGAGGGCGTGCGGATCATGACCCTGACGCAGGCCTTCGATCGCATGATCGCGCCGCACGACTGCACCGGTCCGGTCACGCTGATCTGCAACACGCATCTTCTCGCGCACGCAGCCAACGGGCTCATTGCCGAGACGGTACGATCGCATCTCGAAGGATTCTACCGGGCGGTCATGAGCGACCTTCCGAAGGTAGAGGGCGGCTTCATCTCGCCGCTCGACGGCCCCGGTCTCGGGGCATCCCTGAATGCCGACGTTCTGGCGCGATCGGATCTGATCCGCCGAGCTTCGGGACAATGCGTCCACTGACAAGGTGGCCGCCAACATCACAACGGGAGGAAGATCATGACCACGAAGATCATGACCACGAGAATTCCAACAAGTAAAATCACGATGACGGCGATGGCCACCGTCCTGGCAACGACCCTCGCGGGAGCTGCGTCCGCAACCGAAATCAGGCTGTCTCACTCCGCGCAGGCGAGTTTCGAGGCGGAACTGCATACGGCCGCCTGGATCTTCCAGAAGTTCCTGGAGGAAACCTCACCGGGCGTCAGCGCGAGGATCTATCCAAGCAACGCCCTCGGCGAGGAACGGGAGGTCTACGAGGCGATGCAGCTCGGCTCTGGCGCCGACTGCGTCATCTCGGGAACGGCGATTCTGGGCAACTTCAGCGAGAAGGTCGGCGTCCTCGATCTGCCCTTCCTCTGGCAGGGTTACGACCACGTTCATCGGGTGCTCGATGGAGAGGTCGGAGATGCGCTGGCCGACGAATTGCGCGGGGCGGGCTTCGAGATCGTGGCCTGGATGGACAGCTGGGGCTATCGCAACGTGGTAACCGCGGGTGACGCGATTACCGAACCCGGCGATCTCGCCGGCAAGCGCATCCGCACGATCCCAACGGAGACGTATGTCGCGGCCATCAACGCCATGGGCGCGAACGCCACGCCGATGGCGTTCGGTGAAATCTACACCTCCATGGAGACGGGCGTCCTCGACGGCCTCGAGCACAGCGCCGCGATGATCTACGCCAACCGGTTCTTCGAGGTCGCGGACAACATCGTGCTCACGCGCCATCTCTTCGGCCCGATCGTCTTCGCCTGCTCCAGCCAGCTCTGGGACCGGCTCTCCGATCAGGAGAAGGAAGAGGTGACGCGGGCGGCGCATTTTGCCCGTGACGTCCAGCGTGCGCTGGCGCCGGTGCGCGAGCAGCAGGCGCTCGATGCTCTCGAAGCCGAAGGGATGACGATCACCGAGATCGACACGACCGCCATGCGAGAAGCGGCGCAAGCGCTGCAGGACGAGCTCGCGCAGGCGCGCGGCGCTGGCGATCTCCTGCAGATGATCCGCGACCAGGGCGATTCCTGATCAGGCCCACCATCGTCTGGTCGATGACACGAGGGGGCGGCTGCCGATTGCGGCTGCCCCCGGCAGATCACATGCAGCGCCAACCCGTGGAACATCTCCATGCCCTTGCCGTACCGAAACTGGGCCTCGCGTGTCAGCGGATGGATCCACCGCAGCGTCGAGGCTGCGGTCGTCATCCTTTTTCTCGCCATGCTGGCCGTGGGCTTCGCGCAGATTCTCAACAGATTCTTTCTGGGAACATCGTTGAGCTGGTCGGAGGAATTCCAGCGCTTTGCGCATATCTGGATCATCTTCCTCGCAATCCCGATCGGCTACCGGCGCGGAGTTCATATCGGTGTGGATCTGCTTGAATCCGCGCTTTCGCGCGCGGCCGCGCGGCGCCTCGCCTTCGTGATCGACATCGGCTGGCTCGTCCTTGGCATCGCCTTGGTGATCACGACGCAAACGTTGATGCAGGTTGCGCGGCGACAGACGGTGCCGAGCATGGGGATCACCATGGACTACATTTATCTCGGGCTGGTCATCGGCGGCGTCTACCTCGTCTTCGTTGCAGCCTCGCGCATTCTGACGACGCTGTTTCCGCAAACGGGAGAGCGCGCATCATGATGTTGCTCGGTCTGTTCTTCATCCTGCTGGTGCTAGTTGCGGTCGGCCTGCCGATCCTGCTGTCTATCGGACTGGTCGGCCTCTCCGGGATGCTGCTTGCGCCGGGCGTGAACCCGGCCCTCTTCGCGCAGCGCATCTTCTCGATCGTCAATTCCTTCAGCCTTCTCGCCCTGCCGTATTTCATCCTCGCAGGGGCGATCATGTCGAAGGGCGGCCTCGCGCGCGCGCTGGTCAACTTCGCGCAGTCGCTGGTCGGCCATGTCCGCGGAAGCCTCGGGCATACCTCGATCATCGCCTGCATGGGGATGGCGAACGTATCCGGGTCCTCCACGGCGGAGGCGGCCGCGGTCGGTTCGATCATCATTCCGTCGATGAAGGAACGGGGCTACCGGCCGGGTCTCGCCGCGTCGATCGTCGCCACCGCTGCAACCATCGGCCCCATCATTCCGCCGAGCATGACGATGATCGTCTATGGCGCGATGACAGGCGTCTCGATCGGCGGCCTCTTCCTCGCGGGCATCATACCGGGCATTCTGCTCGGCCTGATGATGATGACCACCGTCCGGATCCTTGCCGGGATGCCCCGGTATCCCGAACTGCGCAAGGTCGACAAGCGACTGGGGCTCAAGCAGATCCTGCGTGCGACCGCAAAGGCCTGGGCGGCGCTGCTTGCGCCGGTGATCATCCTCGGCGGAATCTTCTCCGGGATCTTCACGGCGACCGAAGCCGGCATCGTGGCCTGCCTCTACGCGCTGTTCATCAGCGTCGTCTTCTATCGGGAACTTGGGTGGAGGGACCTTCCGCGCGTCGTCCTCGATGCCGCGGTGACGACGGCCACGGTTGCAGGGATCATCGCCATGGCCGGTGCCCTGGGCTGGCTCCTCTCCTATCTCGACTTCAACCAGCTCGTGCTCGCAGGGCTGCGCGCCGTCTCCACCAACGAGATCGTGGTCTTGCTGGTCCTGCTCGGGATCTACATCCTGCTGACAATGTTTCTCGAGAGCCTCGCCGTCCTGATCATCTTCGTACCGATCGCCGCCCAGGTCGGACAGACCTTCGGATACGACCCGCTGCATCTGGGCATTCTGTTCGTGGTGGCAGCGCAGCTCGGAGCGACAACGCCTCCGGTCGCCGTGCTGCTTCTCGTCACGACGAGCATTGCGGGGGCGCGGTTCAGCGAGACGGTGCGGGAATGCATCCCCTTTGTCCTCACCCTTCTTCTGTTCCTCCTGATCCTGGTCTTCGCGCCGATCCTCACGACCTGGCTTCCCGGCCAGCTCATGGGACGCTAGAGCCGACAACCAGACGGAACGCCGAACAACACGAGACGAGGAATTCGCGAAATGGTCCGAGTCTTCCTGACGCATCCACCTGAAACCCTGGCGAAGTACTACGGGCAGCGGGCGCTCGCGGCGCTTGCGGAGATGGTCGAGGTGCGCACGAACCCGCATCACCGCGTCCTCGACGCACAGGAACTGACGGAGCAGATCCGAGGCTGCGCGATCGTGATCTCCGATCGGCAGACGCCGGGATATGCGGAGCTCTTTGCCCACTCCCCCGATCTGGCGGCGTGGCTTCGCTGCGCGGTCGACATCCGCAACATCGATGTCGAAGCAGCAAGCAGCGCCGGCATCCTCGTGGCGCACGCAACGCCGGGATTCGGAACCGCCGTGGCGGAGCTGGCGCTCGGTTTGATGATCGATCTCGGGCGCAACATATCGTCCAGCGTCGTCGCCTATCGCAGCGGGGGAACGCCCCCCGCGCCCATGGGCCGGCAGCTGCAGGGATCCACACTCGGCATCATCGGCTATGGCGAGATCGGCATCCGTCTTGCCGCGTTCGGTCACGCCCTCGGGATGATCGTTCTGGTGGCGGACCCCTACAAGACGGTGGAGGCGCCCGGGGTTCGCCAGGTCGCAATGGGCGAGCTACTCGCGCAATCGGATTTCGTCGTCTGCCTCGCGGTCGCGACGCCCGAGACGGTCAACCTGATGGGCCGCGACGCGTTTTTCCAGATGCGAAACGATGCCTTCTTCGTCAATCTGTCGCGGGGCGAACTCGTCGACGAGGCGGCATTGGCGGCGGCGCTCGACGCCGGCGAGATTGCGGGTGCCGCGATGGATGTGGGTCGCGCGCCCGACCAGATGCCGAATCCCGATCTCGCCTCGCGACAGGATGTCGTGGCCACGCCACACCTTGCGGGTCTGACCCCGGCCGCGATCGAGCATCAGGCCTTCGACACCGTCGAACAGGTTCGTGCGCTCCTCTCCGGGACGATGCCCGCGCAGGCAGTGAACCGAGATCGCGTCACGCGCCTGGCGCGTCTGGCGACAACATGAAGGCCGTATGATTCATGAATCAGACCCTCTCCAGTTCCTCGCTCGGTTTTTCGGTGCCCGCCGGTGCCTGCGATACGCATGTCCACATCTACGACCCGAAATACCCCCTTGCCGCGACCGCGACGGCGGCCGCTCCCGCAGCCTCCGCTGCGGACTACGAACGCATGCGAAATCGCCTCGGGCTGACGCGATGCGTCGTGGTTCAGCCATCCGCCTACGGCACGGACAATCGCTGCACGCTGGAGGGTATCGCGGCACTCGGGCGCGAGAACACGCGGGGCGTCGTCGTCATCGACGATGGCGCGACCGACCCGCAGATCGAGGAGCTGCAGCGCGGGGGAGCAGTTGGGGCCCGCTTCCTGATGCGGGAAGGAGGAGCGATTCCCTGGGATCAGCTGGATACGATCGTCTCGCGCGTGGCCAATCACGGTTGGCACGTGCAGCTGCAGATGGACGGCCTGGCGTTTCCCGATCGTCTCGCCCAGGTGCGCCGATGGACGACGCCGATCGTCATCGATCATTTCGGCACCTTCTCCGAGGCGGTCGGTGTCGATCATCCGGCCTTCCGCAGCCTCCTCGGCTTCCTCGAGCGCGGGGACGTATGGGTGAAGCTGTCCGCCCCCTACATCGTGTCCAGCGAGGGCCCGCCGGACTACCGGGATGTGGCGCCACTTGCCCGCGCGCTGCTGCGCACAGCGCCGGAACGCATCCTGTGGGCCAGCGACTGGCCGCACCCGTCGCTCAAGGCGGCGCCCGACGAGACGCGCTTGCTCGGCCTCCTGAGCGACTGGGTCGACGACGAAAAGTCCTTGAACCATGTGCTGGTGGAAAACCCCGCCAGGCTCTACGGCTTTTCACGCGGCAGTGACTGAGTTCTCGCGTGTCGTGAAGCATGACACGGCCGACGAGGACCAGAATTCCGGATGCGATGTCGAGCCCTACCGAGATGACAAACGAGAAGCGGAGATCAAGTTGAAGGTGCGTCTGACAAGCGGCGTGAACACTCCCGCCAACCCTCAGGATGCCGGGCCCACCCCCGGTGAATCCTCACGGATTATGCGCTGCATCTCAAATCGCAACGGAATGAAACCGTGATTAAAAACCTTGCCGACTGAGGCCATACTCGCGCCTGAACCCAAGGATGACTTCGAGATTGGCGTCCGAGGCGATCGCGTCATGGGCGCATCCTACCCAGCCTTGTCCCCGTCGATGGCTTCATGCACTCCTCTGACGAGCTGTGGGCTGGAAAACGGTTTGGGGATCCAGCCCAGCGGGTCGGCCGCCTGTGCGCGCTCCTTCATGTTCGGGTCCAGGTTGGCCGAGACGAAGATCGAGCGTATCCCGAGGCGGCGGCGGATCTCGATGGCGGCATCGACCCCGTCAGCGCTTCCCTGCAGGCGGATGTCCATCAGGATCAGCTGCGGCCGGTGCAGCTCCGCCATGCGGAGCGCCTGGGCCGCGCTGGTGGCGATGCCGACGATCTCGAAGCCTGCGTCACTCAGCGCCGATTCGATCTCCAGCGAGACCAGCCAATTGTCCTCGACCACGAGAATCCGCTCGCCCCGGCTGCGGGCAGGCCCTTCATGAGAAGCGAGAGCCGGTGGTTTCATGTTTCCGTCGCCTCTTCCGGCGGCTATTCTAAGCATGACTTGCTCCGCTTCAACGCATTGCCGGGCTTTGGAAACGAACGGTCACGATCGTTCCGTTGCGGCTTTCGATCGCCATCGCTCCCCCGATCTGCCGGCAGAGACCCCGCACGAGCCCGAGCCCGGAGGCGCGTCGCTCCGACACCTGATCCGGCATGCCGGGGCCGTGGTCTCGAACGGCGAGAAGCCAATCGCCCTGTGATTCGTCGAGCGAGACCTCGACGCGGGCGATACCTTGGCTTACTCCATATTTCATCGCATTCGTAAGGAGTTCGTTGACGATCAGGGCTAAAGGAAGGGCCGTCTCGCTGGATAGCCGGCCATCGCTGACCTTGCAGTCCAGTTCGAAGGTGGAGCCGAAGGTCGTACGGAGCGCGTCGCACAGGGCGCGGATGAACGCCTGCGTAGAGACCGATTCGAGCTCCTGCGCTTCGTAGAGAATCTGCTGAGCCGTGCCTATCGATACGAGGCGATTGATGGCGGTGCCCAGAAAACTGCGGACTTCATCCGACTGTGTCTCTCGCTGGGCCGCAGCAAAGAGACCATGAATCATCTGGATGTTGTTCTTGACCCGGTGATGCAGCTCACGGAGCAGAATCTCGTTGTGCCTGAGGCTTTCCTCGAGGCTGGCCTGGGCGCGGGTGCGCAGCATGACTTCATTGTTCAGCTCGCGAACCTGCTTTGCGAGGATGGAAAAACCATCCGAGGCGGCCGCAACGCAGCGAAGCGCGATACGGACGCCCTCCCCGCGATCGGGAAGACGCGAGCCGTATGCGCGGAATTTCGTTTCGCTCCCGTCCAGCCTCCTCAGCATCGTCGCGCCGATCAGCTGTGAAGAGGTGCCCGAGCAACGCTCCAGGAACGGAAGCAGAGACTTCGCCGAAGAGCCTGCGAATTGAAAAAGGCTTCGCTCCCTGGGGTCGATACCGAGATGGCGGCGTGCAGCCCTGTTTGCATGGATGACCCGGCTGTCCGGCGCCAACACGAAGGCCGGCTCCGTCAGGATGTCGAGCAGATCGTATTCCCCCGCCATCGCCATCAGACCGAACGCCGGAAATACTCGCGCGCATCCACCTCCGGCTCCTCCGAGGGCTTAAGGTTCACCACCACCCGGCACCCGGGATGCCCCATCGCGATCGATTCCTCGATACTGACGCGCGCGTATCCGAGATTCTCGGCCGCGATCGCCCCGAACACGTTCGAGGTCATCATGCACAGCGATGGACGCCCCTCGACGAAGGCGCCGAAGGGGCAAGCGCGGTTGCCCAGGATCAGGCGATCCTCCGTTTCCTCGATGACGAAGAAATCGCCCTGGATGCGCCGCTTGAGATCCACCAGCACCTCCGCCACCTGATCCCGGTCGAGACGATCGACGCTGATCGCGTTGCGGTAGGCGTTGTTGATCTGGTTGCCGATCGCGCCGCCCACGACGCTGATATACCCCGAGGCTTCGTCCACTCCGACGACCTCCTCCAGCGTTCCGGCGAGTTCGCGCAGCAGCGTGCGCAGGAAGAGGTCACGCTCGAGGGGAATATCCGCCTCGGCGACATTCGACGTAGAGCGTTCCATGATGTCGAGCCCACCCATATTGATGCGCAACCGACACGACGAGATCGCACCCGGGTCCGGGCAGATCGCAAGGCATCACGCTGCTGTGAAGAACACATAGCGGAACCGCGCACGAGGGATCAAGCTGTCGGCTCTGGCCAGCTTGCAACAACAGGTGCAAAAATCACGTTCAGGAGTCGCTGGAAGCGGCGCTCTTCAACCCTGAAGGACATTCAGGCACGCGCGAGCGGCGTCGAAAGGACCGCTTTCAGATCAAGTCATTCACAAGCGCCATGACAGGTGAAACTATACGCTCTTCGCACAAAGGCGCTTCTTGCTCAGGTCTGCCGCCGCAATGCCTTCCTCAGCCACGTTTGCCGGCAGGTCCTCGGCGAGGGCGAGCGCTGCTGCAGCCCGCGCGAGGGTTGGGGCCATCATGATTCCATACCCGCCCTGCCCCGCCAGCCAGAAGAAATCTGGAACGACGTCATCGTAGCCGACGACCGGGTTTTTATCGGCAACGAACGAGCGCAAACCTGCCCAGCTGTGGCCGATCTGGCGTATCCTCAGCAGGGTCTCCCTTTGCAGCCAGTCAGCCAAGACGGCGATCTCCCATTCGTCGGGCTGGATATCCTGGGCATCGACGGGCTCTTCATCCCCCAGCGAGGCCATGATCCGTCCGGCATCGGGCTTGAAATAGGCGTCTGTCGCGGAGAAATCGACGGTTGGCATGGATCGCACATCGAGGCCCGGCGGTGCATCCACGATGATTGCCGTGCGCCGTCTCGGTTCCAGGCCGATCGGGCCGGCCCCGGCAAGGGCAGCGATGTGATCGGCCCAGGCTCCGGCGGCGTTGACGACGATCCGCGCCTGGAAGGTGCTGTCGGGCGTCTGCGCGCTCCACACGCCCCCAGAATGCTTCAGCGCGCCGATCCGCTGCCCGCAGGCGAGCGTCCCGCCGCGGCGCTTGAAGCCCTGGAGGAACCCCTGATGCAGGGCCGCCACGTCGATATCGGCGACGCCCGGCTCAAAGGCCGCTGCGCCAACCCGTTCCGGGCGCAGCAATGGTGCCATCGCAAGTGCCTCGTCCACACCGATCGCCGACACCTCCCGCCCTGGCGCCGACAGCGCAAGCAATGGGGCGAGTTGGTGTTCCTGACCGGGCTCGGCGATCGTCAACCCTCCACGGCGGGTCAGAAGGGGGCCGTCGGTGAAGCCGTCCGGCGGCGAGGCGAAGAATGCCGCCCCGACCCGGTTGATGCGCTGCACGAGCGGCGTTCCCTGATGCGGGGTGAACAGCGCAGCCGATCGACCGGTTGCATGATAGCCCGGGCTCGCTTCGGCTTCGAGCAGGAGCACCTTCGCGTGCCGTGCCAGTTCATGGGCGACGGCAGCACCTGAGATTCCCGCGCCGATTACCAGAAAATCATACTGCATCGATTTGCCCGTAATTCTGATCGCCACCCCGCTTCGCCAGGCGACACGACGGGCGGCGGCAGGAGGCCATCGCCCGACCAGCATCACAAGCGACCGAACCGAGGCAATTTGCAAGAAAAATTAAAAAGCTTTGCATTGTGAAAGTTTCCTGTCAGTGTCGCGAGTGACGAAAGGACGCTGCTGGATGTCCGATACGCTTCGCCCGACAATGCCCGATTCCGTTCGCCAGAGATTGTCGAACAGCTTGTCGTCCGCTTCCAAGGCGGACCGGGCGCTCGCTTCCTACATGTTGGCCGAACTCAACACCGTCCCCTTCGAGACGGCGGCGAGCCTGGGGCTGAAGGTGGGAGTGTCGGAGCCGACCGTGGGGCGCTTCTGCCGCACGTTGGGCTACAAGAGCTTCCGCGATCTCAAGGACAATCTGCAGCGCGATATCGGCGACCGGCCATGGCTGATCGCCGACAGGCTGCGCGAGTTCGAGGATCAGGCGCGCTCCGGCGAGGACCAGCTTGCAAAAGGGCTCAAACTGGAAATGGCGGCGCTGGTTTCCGTCTACGAGACGGCGCGGACGCCCGAATGGGCGCGGGCGGTGAGGCGCCTCGCCACGGCCTCTGCGGTGTTTGCCGTCGGTTTCCAGACCGAACGCGGGATGGCGCAGGTCTTCGTGAACCAGCTGCAGTACATCCGCGACCGGGTGCACCTGCTGGACCTCGCCGCAGGAAACTTCGCCGAACTGCTGGCCTCGGGTCAGGGCGATCCATGCCTCGTGATCTTCGAGGGGCGGCGCTATTCGCGCATGGCGAGGCTGCTCGCGCAGGACGCGAAAACCGCGGGCGTGCCGGTCACGCTGATCACCGATCCGTTCTGCGACTGGGGTCACGAACTCGCCGACGAGATGTTCGTGGTTCCGACCGAGTTCAACATGTTCTGGGAATCGGCTGCGCAGATGGCGAGCCTCGCCAACCTGCTGGTCAACGGGGTGTTCCTGGAGCTCGGCCACTCGGTTGAGGGCCGCATGAACGAAATCGCCCGCCTTTACAGCCGCTTCACCGGGTATGTCGGCGATCCGACCGGGCCGGCTGGAGCGGATGGGACGTAGAGACCGAGAAGAAATCAAACATTCAAAAGGGGAACCAGTCATGAAGCATCTCACCACCCGCCTCCTTGCCGGGGCGCTACTCTCCTCGACCTTCCTCATATCCGGCTTTGCCGCGGTGGCGCAGGACGTCACCATGGTCCTGCCGTCCCGCGAAGTCGGCGCGCCGACCTATGATCCGATCCGCGGCACGAAGCTCAACGTGGCGACGACCCTGATCTATGACCGGATGGTCCTGCAGGATGCCGATCAGAGCTATCACGGCCAGCTCGCCACCTCGTGGGAAGTCACCGAAGACGGCATGAGCTGGACCTTCAACCTGCGCCCGGGCGTCACCTTCCATGACGGCGAGCCGTTCAATGCGGAGACGGTCGCCTGGTGGATCCCGAAATTCTCGGGAACCGAGAACGCCTTCATGACCGACGCGATCGAGTCCGTCGAGGTCGTCGACGATCTCACCGTGCGCTTCACAATGAAGAACCCCGATCCGAACCTGCTGTCGAACATGGCGACGACCTTCATGGGCGTGCCTTCGCCCAAGGCCTATGACGAAATGGGCGACGGCTACGGCGTTGCGGGGGCGGTGGGAACCGGGCCGTTCAAGCTCGAGAGCTTCACCGTCGGGCAGGAAACCGTGCTCGTTCGCAACGACGACTACAGTGCGGGATCGGACCTGTCGGTCAACAAGGGGCCGGCCCATATCGGGCGCCTGACCTTCCGCGAGATCGCCGACGACAGCACGGCGTTCCTCGAAATGAAGACCGGCGGCGTGGACATGCTGCTGTCGGTGCCGGCCGACTTCCGCGAGACCATGGAAGCCGAGGCGAGCCTGACCGTGGTGACCATGCCGGGCCGCGAACTGTTCTACATGCCGATCAACACCATCGTCGCGCCCTTCGACGACATCCGCGTCCGCCAGGCTGCGGCGCTGGCCGTCAACCAGCAGGAAATCCTCGACAACCTCTACGGCGGCATCGGAGCCATCGCGAACACGTTCCTCACCGACGCCCTGCTCGAGGGCAAGGTTCGGGACGAGCTTCGGATCAGCTACGATCCCGAGCGCTCGCGTGCATTGCTCGACGAGGCCGGCTGGGTTGCGGCAGCCGACGGTACGCGCTCGAAGGACGGCGTGGCATTGACCGCCAAGCTCTGGACCCAGAACGGCACCGAGTTCCGCCGCATCACCGAGGTGATCCAGGCGCAGCTCGCCGCTATCGGCATGACGGCCACGATCACGGTTCTCGATCCGGCCAGCATCAATGCCGAATACCGCAAGGAGACCGAGCACCAGCTCGCCGTGCGCAGCTATTCCTACGAGAACGCCGATATTCTCGACTGGTTCTTCAGCGCCGAGCGTCTGGGCTATCCGAACGTTTCGATGTGGACCGACGCCGCCGCAGAGGAACTGCGCATCAAGGCGATGACCGGATCGCGGACCTGGGACGAGCGGGTGGCGAACTTCAAGGACTATCACGAATACGTTCTGGGCCAGTTCGTCTTCGCCCCGATCTACCAGCCCGTGCAGTCCTATGCCTACACGACCGATGCGCTGACGGTGCCGGAGAAGATCCGCTCCACCCGCGTGCAGAGCCAGACGATCCTCGACATCGAGGTGAAGTAACCCGCTCCCGGGCGCGCCATCCGGTGCGCCCGGTCGCTTTCGCGACACTGCTTTCCGCCAGAACGCCTTCTACGAGCCCGGGACCGCCCATGTTGCAGTTCACCCTCAAGCGGTTGCTGATGCTGATCCCGGTATTCCTGGCGATTTCACTGGTCATCTTCATGCTGGTGCATCTCGTGCCCGGCGATCCCATCGACAACATCGTCCGCATCGGGGCGACGCCCGCGGAGAAAGCCGCGCTCATCGCGAAGTACGGGCTGGATCAGCCCGTCTGGCAGCAATACGTGAACTGGTTCGGCAAGATCCTCCGGGGTGATCTCGGCGATGCCATCATCCTGCGCCGCCCGGTGGCCGATCTCATCGCATTGAACCTGCCGCATTCGCTGGCTCTCGGTTCGCTGGCGCTGGTGTTCTCCTCGATCGTGGGAATTACCGTCGGGGCGCTGGCGGCGATCTTTCGCGACACCTGGTTCGACCGGAGCGTGATGACGCTGATCCTGCTCGGATCGACGGTGCCCAGTTTCTGGCTGGCTTTGCTGATGATCATGCTGTTTGCGGTGACGCTCGGCTGGTTTCCCGTATCGGGCGCGCGATCCGCATCAGCGCTCGTCCTGCCGGTGCTGACCATCGGTCTCGGCGGCGTGGCGCTCGTTGCGAGGGTCACGCGGGTTGCGATGATGGACATCGCGCGGCGTGATTTCGTGATGATGCTGCACGCGAAAGGCGTCTCGCGCTGGCGGATCGAGCTGGGTTCGGTCCTGCGCCATGCCCTGATGCCGGTGGTCACGATCCTCAGTCTGCGAATCGGCTGGATCCTCGGCGGCGCGGTCGCGGTGGAGTTCGTCTTCGCGCGCCCCGGTCTGGGCTCGCTCCTCATCACCTCGCTGAACCAGCGGGACTACCCCGTCGTGCAGGGCTGCCTCCTGATGCTGGCGATCGCCGTCATGCTCGGCACGCTGCTCGGCGACATCGTGCAGGCCATGATGGACCCGCGCATCCGCGAGGGCATGAAATGATCGCAACGAGCTTCCTGCGAAGCGTTCTGCGCACTCCGCGCGGCGGGGCATCCGCCCTTGTGCTGGCCGTGGTCGTGGCCTGCGCGCTCTTCGCGCCGCTCCTCGCCCCCTATTCCTACGCCATCCAGAATTTGCCCGGGGCGAACACGCCGCCGAACGCCGAACACTGGCTGGGGACCGACGAATTTGGGCGCGATCTCCTCTCGCGCATCATCCACGGCGCGCGCACCTCGCTGACGGTGGCGCTGAGCGCGATCAGCATCTCGGTCGTGGTCGGGATGAGTCTGGGGGCGGCGGCGGGCTATTTCGGCGGGCTCTTCGATCGCGCGGTGACGGCGGTGGTGGATCTGACCTGGTCGTTTCCCGAAATCCTGATCGCGCTGATCCTGATCGCCATCATCGGCACGGGCACCGAGAGCATCATCATCGCCATCTCCATCGCCTATCTCGCGCAGTTCACCCGCCTGACGCGGGCGCAGGTGATGGCGCTGCGCCAGGAGACCTACATCGAGGCGACGGTCAATCTCGGCGCGGGCCACGCCCACATCATCTTCCGCCACCTCCTGCCCAACGCCATCACCCCGGTGATCGTGGCCGGGATGCTGGCGACCGGCGATGCGATCATCCTCGAGGCGACGCTCGGCTTCTTCGGCCTTGGCGCGCAGCCGCCTACGCCGAGCTGGGGCGCGATGATGTCGTCGGGGACGGCGCAGATCTTCATCGCGCCGTGGATCATCCTGTTTCCGGGTGCCGCCATTGCAATTACCGTGATCGCGATCAACCTCTTCGGCGATGCCCTGATCGACGCGCTCGATATCCGCAACCGGTTGAGAGAGGTCTGACATGCCACTCCTCACCGTCACCGACCTCTGCGTTTCGATCGGCGCGCTCGCCCCGCTTGACGGCGTGTCGTTCGAGGCGCGCCGGGGTGAGATACTGGGGCTCGTCGGGGAATCCGGCTCGGGAAAATCCCTGACTGCATTGGCGGTCATGGGTTTGCTCGGTCGAATCGGTGGGCGCGTGACCAGCGGGGCGATCCGGTTCGACGGCCAGGATCTGACCGGCCTGACGGAGACTGCCTATCGCCGCCTGCGCGGCAAGCGCATCGCGCTGATCAGCCAGAACCCGATGACCTCCCTCGATCCGATCCTGCGCATCGGCGCGCAGATCGACCAGGTGTCGCGGCTGCATCTGGGATTGTCCAAGGCTGCCGCCGCCGCGCGCAGCATCGAGCTGATGCAGCAGCTGCGCATTCCCGATGCGGCAAGGCTGCATCAATCCTATCCGCACCAGCTCTCGGGCGGCATGAAGCAGCGCATCGTGATCGCCATGGCGCTCGCCGCCGACCCGGACCTGATCATCGCCGATGAACCCACGACCGCGCTCGACGTGACCATCCAGGCGCAGATCATCCAGATCATGGTCGATCTGGTGCGCGAACGCGGCCTGGCGCTGATCCTGATCACCCACGACATGGGCGTGGTCGCACAGGCCTGCGACCGGGTGGCGGTGCTCTATGCGGGCCGGGTCGCCGAGACCGACACCACCCACGCGCTCTTCGCCGCCCCGCGCCACCCCTATACCGCGAGCCTGATCGGCTGCATTCCGGCGCATGATCAGCCGGCGGGGACGCTTCTGGGCATACCGGGCACCGTGCCGGGCGTCATGAACTACCCGTCCGGCTGTCGCTTCCATCCTCGCTGCGACCGCGCGATGGAGGCGTGTTCGGCGCAGGTCCCCGTGATCTCGCACAAGAATACCGGCAGCGTCGCCTGCCATCTGTACGGGGCGCCGGCATGAGCGAATTGGTGTCTCTCACGGGCCTCACCCGCGATTTCTCGTCCGGCGGGGGGTTCTTCAGGCGCGGCCGCACGATGCGGGCGGTGGACGGCGTCACCCTGAGCATTCCGCGCGGCAGCGTCACGGGGATCGTGGGCGAATCCGGCTGCGGAAAGTCCACCCTGGGCCGGCTCGTCCTGCGGCTGCTCCCGGCGACGGCGGGAACGGTGCACTTCGAAGGGGCGGAGCTCGGCAGCCTGTCCGCCGCCGCCCTTCGCAAGATGCGCCGCAACATGCAGATGGTGTTCCAGGACCCCTATTCCGCCATCGACCCGCGCTACACGATCCGGCGCGCCCTGATGGAGCCCTATCAGGTGCAGCGCATTCCCCTGCCGGAACCGAAGGCGCGGCTGGCGGAGCTGATGGCCATGGTCGGCCTGAACCCGAGCCTTGCGGCAAGCTACCCCCATCAGCTTTCGGGAGGACAGAAGCAGCGGGTCGGCATCGCCCGGGCGCTGGCACTGAACCCGTCCTTCCTCGTGCTGGACGAACCCACCGCCTCGCTCGACGTCTCGATCCAGGCCCAGATCATCGGCCTGCTGGAGAGCCTGCAGCGCGATCTCGGCCTGACATACCTCTTCATCAGCCACGATCTCAGCCTCGTGCGATACTTCTGCGAGCGCGTGGTGGTGATGTATATGGGCCGCGTCGTCGAGGTGCTGCCGCAGGCGCGCGACACGCCGCACCACCCCTATGCCCGGGCGCTGATGGACAGCCATTTCGAGCCCGACCCCAACAGGCGCAAGCAGGTGCAGATCCTCAAGGGCGAAATCCCCAGTCCCTTCGACCTGCCCCCCGGCTGCGCCTTCGCCGCCCGCTGCCCCGCCGCCACGGAACTCTGCCGCGCGACGCGCCCGGAACTCGTCACGGCTGCCGACGGCCATCAGATCGCCTGCCACCACCCACAGGGGTGAGCGCCCAAGGAGCCACCATGTCCTTCTCCGTGCTGACAGCAGAATTCTCGCATGAATCCAACACGTTCAGCATTCGCCCCACCGAGCTGCCCGCCTTCTCGGCGCGGCTTCTCCTCCATGGCGACGAAGCCGTTCGCCAGCGCCGCGACGCCAATACCGATCTTGCGGGCTTCATGGATGTCGCCGCCGCGCGCGGCTGGCGGACCCGCCATGCCATCAGCGCCTCGGCCTCGCCCGCCGGCCCCGTGACGCGCGCGGCGTTCGATCACATCGCCGGCTGCATCGTCGCGGCGGCGCAGGCGGGGCCGCTGACCGGCATCATCCTCGGCCTGCACGGGGCCATGGTCGTCGCCGATCATCCTGATGGCGAAGGCCTGCTGCTGGAGATGCTGCGCGAAGCCGTGGGGCCCGATCTCCCCATCGCCGTCACGCTGGATCCCCACGCCAACGTGACGGCGCGGATCTGCGAACTGGCGCAGATCGTGATCTCCTATGACACGTATCCGCATGTCGACATGCGCGTCACCGGTCGCCGTGCGGCAGAACTGCTCCACGGTGCGATGACGGGCGAAATCGCGCCGCGCACCCTGCGCGTGACCATCCCGATGCTGGAGGAGGCCAACAGCGGGCGGACGGATGTAGGTCCGATGATCGCCCGACACGCGCTGGCGCGAGCCCATGAAGCGACGCCCGGCGCGCTGGCCGTCAGCATCAATGCCGGCTTCGGCAATGCCGACACTCCGGAGACGGGGCCCACGATCCTCGTGACCCATACCGGCGATGCCGAGCCGCACCGGGCGTTCGCCGATTCGATAGCCGAGGATATGTGGGAGCGTCGCCATGAGGTGCTCAACACCTTTCTCACCCCCGACGAGGCCGCCGCCGAGGCGCTCGCCCATTCCGGCCCCGGCCCGCTTGTCATCGCCGACTACGCCGACAATCCCGGCGCGGGCAGCTATGGGGACGCGCCGGGTCTGCTCGCGGCATTGTTGAACGCGGGTGTCAGCGATGCCTGCTTCGGGCCGATGGTCGATCCCGAGGCCGCGGCGCAGCTGCACCAGTGCGGCATCGGCGAAACGGTCACGCTGGCGCTCGGAGGCAAGACCGATCCCCGGTTCGGTGGCGGCCCGATCGTCGTCAGCGGAACGGTGGTGCTGGTGTCGGATGGCCGCTACACAGGCGATGGGCCGATGATGGGCGGTCTTCCGGGAGACTGGGGTCCGACGGCGGTGCTGCGGGTTGCGGGGCTAGATATCCTGGTGGTCTCGAACCCCGGCCAGATGCTGGACCTGCAGCAGTTTCGCGCCTTCGGCATCGACCCCGCCGCGCACCGCGTCGTCGCCCTGAAATCGCAGCAGCATTTTCGCGCGGCATTCGAGCCGATCGCCGCACGCGTGATCGTCTGCGACAGCGGTGCGCTCTGCTCCCCGGATCTGCGCATCCTGCCGTTTCGGCACGTGCGAAGACCCGTTTTTCCGCTGGACGAGTAATCTGCAGCAGCCAGCTTTCGCTCCCAGAAATACTTCAGATTGCCGCGATGACCGACTTCGCTCATTCCTGCTCAACCGGGCGGCAGAGCGCAGCACCGCCATCCGTCAGGTCCCGGTTCCCTGGGAATTCTCAGGTTGATTACAGCAATGGCTCCACTTGGTCCTTCCGGCGATACCAGGCGAGCACAAAAGGCGCGACCTTGCGTCCGATGGCGTGAAATCCGATGGGCTTTGGATCGGTCAGCGGGAGTGCCAGTTCGTCGAGGGAAACCCCGTCGATCGCGGCGGCGATCTCGCGGCCCGTTGCGATGGCGAGGGCCACGCCTCGTCCGTTGCAGCCGATCCAGCTCCACATATTCGGTCCGAGCATGTGGAACTTGGGCCAGCGGTCGGGCGTGATGGCGATGTTGCCGCTCCAGATATGCGTCAGCCTCGGCACTCCGAGTTCCGGAAAGGTCTCGGCCATGCGCGCACCGACCAGCGCCTGGAGCTTGCTCTCGGCATTGCTCGATGAGATCAGGGCCCCACCGGTGATGAGACGGTTTCGCGCGTCGTAGCGCAGGAAACGCAGATCCGCGCGCGTGTCCGATACCGCCTGACGCCCCGGCACGATCCTGGCGCGGAGATTGTCGCCGAGCGGCTCTGTCGCGACCTGCCAGGACAGGATCGGAATGATCGTGCGGGCGATCCGTGGTGCGAGCGTGCGCGACAGCACGTCCGTATAGGCCTGAGTCGCAAGGACCACGGACGAGGCGCGCACGACGCCCTGCGGTGTCGTCAGCACCCACATATCCCCCTCGCGCTCGTAGGCGCTCACGGGCGAATTTTCGTAGATGGTCACGCCTTTGGCTTCGCAAGCGCTCGCCAGCCCGCGCGCCAGCGCGAGCGGGTTGATGTGGCCGCCCGTGGGATTGAGCATTCCGCCATACCAGGCCTCGGAGCCGATCAGTTCGCGCGTCTCGTCGCGATCGAGAAACTCGGCAGGCGCACCATGGCGACGCCACGCCTCGACGCGCTTCTGGCTGAGCTTTATCCTGCCCGGGGAATGCGCCGGCTGGAACCAGCCGCTCTGCTCGGCTTCGCAGGAAATGTTCTCCTCTCGGATCAGATCGAAAGTGATCGCGGCGCTGTCGCGGATGAGGTGGACGAGGCGCTCGCCCGCCTCGCCAAAGCGCTGGACGATCGCATCCGGCTCCACCGCCGACAGCGTGGGGATCACCTGCCCGTTGTTGCGCCCCGACGCGCCCCAACCCACTTCCGCTCCCTCCAGAACGATGGCCCGACGGCCCCTGCGTGCGAGGTGCAAGGCCGTCGAGAGACCGGAGAACCCGCCGCCGATGATAGCGACATCGGCCTCGAGGCTCTCCTGAAGCGGCGGCGCGGGAACGCGCGCCGGTGCGGTGGCTGCCCAGATCGACGGGGGAAACACGACCTTGTCCGTCATGCGACGCACTCCCTTTTCTCAGCGATCTCGTGAGGCAGCCAGAACCACCGCAGAGCCTCGGATTGCGGATCGAGATGAACCGGCTTTGCAGAAATTGCAGGCACTGTGTTCATGAGCCTCTCGGCATCCCTCATGACGGTCGCAAGGTCGCCAGGGGCCGGCACGGATGCGCGGTGACCCAGCAGCACGGCGTCCAGCTCGAGGGGGTTCGATGGGGCGCGCTGGAGACTGTTGCGCCAGGTCCCGCTCGCAGGGTCGAGCTGGTAGTACGGCAGGAACCTTGCCCCGTTGCGGGCGACGAACCTCACAGCCTCGATGATGTAGTCGATGCTCTCGTCGTCGAAGAAGAAGTTGAATCCCAGGCGCGCCCAGCCCGGCCGCATCGCGGCGACACCGCGCGCTACCGCTGCCTCGTGGGCTGCTGCGCGGCTGTCGTCGATGCAGAGAAGCTCGTGCCCGTAGGGTCCCGCACAGGAGCAGCCGCCCCGCGCCTGGATTCCGAACAGGTCGTTGAGGAGAGCCACGACGAAGTTGTGATGCAGATAGCGCTCGCCATGGCGGATGTTGAGGGCGAAGACGCAGAAGCGGGGCGCGTCGGCGGGGCCGAGCAGCTCGATTTCGGGGTGCTCATGCCAGGCCGCGAGCGCTCGCTTCAGTATCGCCGACTCGCGTTCCTCGATCACCTGCGCCCCCACGAGCGCCTTCAGGCGAAGCACCAGGCCGGCACGGATGTCGCCGATGACGTTCGGCGTTCCGGCTTCCTCCCGTCGCTCCGGGTCGTCGACGAAAGCGTGGTGCGTCCGGGTCACGTAGGACACCGTGCCGCCGCCGGCGACCGACGGAGCACGCCCCCTGAACAGGCTCTTGTCCGCGATCAGCAGGCCGGACGCGCCGGGGCCGCCGATGAACTTGTGCGGGGAGAGGAAGGCGGCGTCGATGCGGTCGTTCGCGCCCGGCTCGCTCTCGGCGAGATGGATGGGCATGTAGGGTGCGCCCGCCGCGAAATCGCAGAAGAACAGGGCGTCGTGAGCGTGCAGCATTCTGGCGACGCGCCGGATGTCGGTCTTGATCCCGGTGACGTTCGACGCGGCGGAGAAGACGCCGATCCGCATCGCACTACTCCTTGCCTCCGCAAGTGCCGCCTCGAGACTGCGGTAGCAGACCCCGCCGTCCGGGCAGAGCGGAATCCGGACGATATCGACCTCGGCTTCGCGCCAGGGAAGATCGTTTGAGTGGTGCTCGTAGGGGCCGATGAAGACGGTGGGGCGGCCCTTCGACGAGGCACGGTATAGCCCCATGGCGCGCACGAGCTTGTCGACAGCCGCAGTCGCGCCCGCTCCGGCGAAGACCACCGCGTGCTCGGCATCGGCACCGACGGCGACGCGGATCGTCTCGCGGGAGAGATTGCGAAGCGCCGTCGTCTGCGCGCCGGTGTGGGAGGTCTCGGTATGGGTGTTGGCGTAGAGCGGCAGCACCACCTCGCGGATAGCGTCTTCGATGAAGGACAGCGCGCGGCCGGATGCCACGTAATCCGCGTAGATCAGCGGGCGTCCGCCGAACGGTGTTTCGATCGTGCGGCGTTCGCCGATGACGGCACTTCGAATGCGCGCGATCAGCTCTTCACTTTGTGACATCAGCTCCCTCGGGGGCAGGAACGGCGGTGACTGGCGGTGTCCAGTCCCGGCCGGGAATGGCGGACAGGAGATCGCGGGTGTAGGGATGCTTGGGCGAGGCGAAGACTTCGGCAGTCGGGCCGCATTCGACGATCTCGCCGCGCTGCATCACGGCGATCCGGTCGCATAGTTGCGCTGCGACCCGCAGGTCGTGCGTGACGAACAGCAGCGACAGGGAGAACCGCTCGCGCAGATCGACCAGCAGCGCGAGCACCTGTGCCTGGACCGAGACGTCGAGCGCGGAAACCGGTTCGTCGGCGACCAGAACCTTCGGGCGCATGGCGAGCGCGCGGGCGATGCCGATGCGCTGACGCTGACCGCCAGAGAATTCATGCGGAAACCGCTCCGCCGTAGCAGAGCTGAGACCGACGAGCTCGAGCAATTCGTGCCCGCGCTTCTCAGCCTCCGCCCGCGAGACGCCGTGGGCGATCGGCCCCTGGGTGACGAGATCGATCACACGGCGGCGGGGATTGAGGGAGGCCATCGGATCCTGGAAGATCATCTGGATCCGGGGCCGGAGCGCGCGCATCTCGCGGGAGCTGGCCCGCAGGATATCGACGTCGCCGAGGCTGATCTCGCCGCTGTCCGACTTGACGAGCTTGGTGACGCATCGCGAGACCGTCGATTTCCCCGATCCGCTCTCGCCCACGATGCCCAGCGTCTCGCCCTCGTAGAGGGAGAACGAGACGTCCTTCACCGCCTCGACGGCCTTGCGGCCGAAGCCGAGAAAGCCGCCGCGCGCCGGGAAGGTCTTGCGCAGATTGCCGACCCGCAGGACCTCCGCAGCCCCGTCCAGCTGCTTTGGAGCCGGCGGCGTGAGCGCGGGGACGGAGGCGATCAGGCTCTTGGTGTAGGGGTGCTGCGGATTGTTGAGGATATCGCTCGCGGGACCCTGCTCCACCATGACGCCGTGCCGCAGGACGGCGACCCGGTCGGCGATCTCGGCGACGACGCCGAAATCATGGGTGATGAACAAGACCCCGGTTCCCAGCCGCCGCTGCATGTCGCGGATCAGATGCAGGATCTGTTTCTGCGTGGTGACGTCGAGCGCGGTCGTCGGCTCGTCTGCGATGATGAGCCTTGGTTCGAGCACGAGGGCCATGGCGATCATCACCCGCTGCCGCTGGCCGCCGGATATCTGGTGCGGATAGGCGTTGATCGCCGAAAGCGGATCGGGGATCTGGACCTGCTCGAGAATATCCTGGATGCGCGCCCGGCGCTGCTTGCGCGACAGGTTGGTGTGAACGCGCAGAACCTCGTCGATCTGCCAGCCGACGGTCTTCTGCGGATTGAGCGCCGTCATCGGCTCCTGGAAGATCATCGCGATTTTCGAACCGCGAAGGTCGCGCATCTGCCGTTCGCTCAGGGCCGGAAGTTCCTGCCCCTCGAACCGGATGGAGCCGCCCACGACCCGCACATGCGGCTCGGGCAGAAGCCGCATGACCGCGCCCGCCGTAAGGGACTTGCCGGAGCCGCTCTCCCCCACGAGGCAGACGATCTCGTTTGCACCGACCACGAGATCGATGGTGTCGAGCGCCAGCGGGCGATCGGCGCCCTTCGGCAGCGCGACCTGGAGGCCTGTAATTTCGAGAAGCGCCGCGCTCATTTCTTCTGCCTCGGATTGAGCGCGTCGTTCAGCCCTTCGCCGAGGAGGCTGAAGGAGAGAACCGTGAGGAGGATCGCGATACCGGGAATGGCTGCCACATACCATTCCGAGCGCAGCACCGCCCGCCCGGAGCCGATCATGTTGCCCCAGCTCGCGAAATTCGGGTCGCCGAGGCCGAGGAAGGCAAGCGCGGATTCGAGCAGGATCGAGATTGCCATGATCACCGATGCGAACACGATCACCGGGGGCAACGCATTGGGCAGGATCTCGCGGAACATGATCGACCAGTCGCCGATGCCCAGATTGCGTACGGCATCGACGAATTCCCGCTGCCTCAGGCTCATGAACTCCGCGCGGACGAGCCGCGCCGGCGCGGTCCAGGAGACGATGGCGATGGCGAGCACGATGTACTCGATGGACGATCCGAGGATGGCGACGAGCGTCAGCAGCAGGACGAAGCTCGGCACGGTCTGGAAGGCTTCGGTAAACCGCATCAGGATGTCGTCGACCCAGCCGCCGAAATAGCCCGAGATCGAGCCGATCGCGATACCCACGATCATCGACAGCGTCGTCGCGACGATTCCGATGAGAAGTGAAATCCGGGCCCCGTGCAGAATTCCCGCAAAGATGTCGCGGCCCAGCTGGTCGGTGCCCAGCGGCGTGCTCCAGTCGGTGAAGGGCCAGACCAGCGGCGGCCCGGCGCGTCGCAGCGGATTGCCGGGCTCGACGATACCTGCGATCGCGGCCATGGCAAGTATCACGGCGAGGAGCACGAGGCCGAACATCGCCGCGCGGTTGCGCCGATAGCGCCGCCAGAAATCGCGGGCTCGCGTCGGAGGGGCGACGGCGCCGGCGCCGGCACCGGTTCCCAGATCGGGTGCGACAGTCACAGTTCGATCCTCGCGTCGAGCTTGGCGTATACGATGTCGGTGATCAGGTTGACCACGACGACGAGAAGGGAGCAGAGAAAGATGATGCCGAGCAGCGTGTTGAAATCGCGCTGGAGCACGGCCTGGTAGGCGGCCTGTCCTAGACCCGGGATCGTGAACACGGTTTCGACGACCACCGACCCGCCGAGCACCGTGGAGAATTGCAGGCCGAGCAGCGTCACCACGGGCAGCAAGGCGTTGCGCATGACGTGGTGCACCATGATGCCGCTCTCGCCGACGCCCTTCGCCCGAGCCGTCCGAACATGGTCGAGATCGACGACCTCGAGCACGCTCGCGCGCATGAGGCGCATGTAGAGCGCGAGGTAGATCAGGGAGAGCGAGAGGGTCGGCATGATCAGGTGGCGCGCTACATCCACGAAGCGATCCCAACCAGTATTGAACGCCCAGACCGTCTCGATCCCGCCCGTCGGCAGCCATCCGAGCTTGACGCTAAAGAGCACGATCATCATCAGGCCGAGAAAGAAGCTCGGGGTGGCGTAGAAGACGAGGCCGAGGATGCTGATAATGGTGTCCGTCGCGGTGTAGGCGCGCCGGGCGGCGATGGCACCGAGAACGACGCCGAAGAAGAAGGCGAAGGACAGGGCCGACGCCATCAAAAGCAACGTGGTGCCGAGGCGATCGAAGAGAACGACCGCGACCGGCTGCTCGTGCACGAACGACCAGCCGAGATCGAACTGCGCCAGTTTCACCATGTAGCGCCAGAGCTGCACGAGGACGGGCTGGTCGAGGCCGTATTCGGCGCGCAGGCGCGCGATGAAGGCCGCGTCCGCACCGCCCATGTCGCCGACCAGGGCATCGACCGTGTCGCCGGGCGCGAGCTGCAGCAGCAGAAAGGTGCCGACCATGATCATGATGATGACCGGAACCGACTGGATCAGACGGCGCAGCGCGTAAGCGACCAAATGCATACAAGGGGCTCCGGAGGAAATGCTTTGCGCCGGGCGAACGCCGCCCGGCGCATTTAGATTACTCGGCGATCCAGAGGTCGTACCAGGAGGACGACTTCCAGCGCGGATTGTTGTGGTTGTTGCGCAGCTTCGTGCTCGTGATCGACACGAACGGATGCTCGATCGCGAACAGCACGGGCACGGTCTCCTGCACATGGCGCTGGATGTCGTGGTACATCTGCGCCCGGGCCTCGGGATCGAGCTCGCTCGCGGCGGCGTCGATCATCGCGTCGAGCTCCTCGTCGACGAAGCCGAACTGGTTCGACCAGGGCGTACCCACCGGCGAGCCGCTGCGGAGCCAGACCGTTGTGGAGACGGCCGGATCGGCGCGGAACTGGTGCCAGCCGTTTGCGAGGTCGAAGTCACCGTCGCGGTATACGCCCGTCAGGAAGGCCGGTGCGTCGTTGGGGATCTGCGTCACCTCGATGCCGACCTCCCCCAATGCCTGGGCGATGTACTCTCCCCAAAGGCGCGTATATTCGCCCCAGGGTGCCGAGCGCAGCCGCAGGCGCAGGCGCACGCCGTCCGCCGCCCGGGGGTAACCGGCCTCGTCGAGAAGCTCCTCGGCCCTCGCCGTGTCGTATTCGTAGGTGACGACGTCGTCGGTGAAGTTCGCACCGCCCGTCGAAGGCACCGGCCCGACGCCCGGCTTGGCGAAGCCCCGCATGATCGTCTCGATGGCGAAGTCGCGGTCGAGAGCATGCGCCACCGCCTGCCGCACGCGCACATCCGCCAGCGCTTCGTTGCGGTGATTGAACTCCACCGTGGAGTGGGCGACGTTGTTCTCGTAGCCCGTCGTTCCGACGTCGAAACGCGGATCGTCGGACAGGCGCACGAGGTCGGCCATCGACAGGCCGTTGAAGCCGGATTCATGGATCTGGCCGGCCTCGACGGCGGCTGCCGCTGCGGAAGCGTCAGGGATGAACTGCCAGACGATCCGATCGAGATAGGGATATTCTTCGCCCCGCCAGTAGTCTTCATTCCGCTCGGCGACGATGAATTGCCCGCGACGGTATTCGACGAAACGGAACGGTCCGGTCCCGATCGGAGCCGTATTCGCCGGGTTGTTCATGATGTCGGTGCCCTCGAAGATATGCCTGGGCGCGGGATGTCCGAGATCGGGCATCGAGGCGAGCAGCAGATCGAGGGGCATGGGTTCGTCGTAGCGAAAGACGGCCGTGTGATCGTCGGGGCAATCCACCGCCGCGAGATTGGCTTGCAGCGTGGAGCCGTAGTTCAGCAGCTCCTTCCACATGTTCATCGCGGTGAACGAAACGTCGTCGCAGGTGAACGGCTCGCCGTCGTGCCATGAAACGCCCTCGCGGAGCTTGAAGGTGATCTCCTTGCCGTCGTCCGATGACGACCACTCCGTTGCGAGGATCGGCTCGTAACCATCATAGGTTCGGTCGATCAGCGGCTCCATGATCTTGCCGGTGAAGACGTAGACGCCGGTCGAGGCTCGAATTGCCGGATTCAGCACGCGCTGCTCCGAATTCACGTGCACGGTCAAGGTCCCGCCGCGCCGAACCTCTTCCGCTGCGGCCGGTCCCACCACGAACAATCCCGTCGCAAGGGCGACGGCCCATCGATTAATCGCCATAGCTTCCTCTCGCCTGTTGATGCTTGTTGCGATGCAGTGCAAACCTTTCCTTCCCTAAAGTCAAGGAAATCAAAAGCCAAAATGTGCTGTCTTTTTAGTTTTTCATGCTCTAAATTGCTGCATAAATAGGATGGCTACACGCAGGAGTTCATAATTGCACGCGGATCTTTCCAAGAGTTCCGTTTGGGTAACCGGTGCCGGGAGCGGCATCGGGCGCGCGATGGCGCTGTCCTTTGCAGGAGCCGGCGCCTGGGTCGTCCTTACGGGCAGACGTCATGAACCCCTCGATGATGTCGCCGCCGAGATCTCGAAAACTGGCGGTCGCGCTGCGATCGTCGCTCCGGCGGACGTGCTCGATCGACAGGGAATGCTCGATGTGGTCGAAACGATCCTGTCGCATACCGGACGTCTCGACATCCTCTGCGCGAATGCGGGATACAACAACCCCAATCGAACATGGGCCGCTCTCGATTGGGCGGAATGGGACGCGGTTCTCGACATCAACATCAAGGGCACCCTCGCCTGCATTGCTGCGGCGCTTGGTCCGATGCGGGCTCAGCGCAGCGGCCTGATCCTGATGACGGCCTCCTGGGCCGGCCGCTTCCATGCGCCGGTTGCGGGCGTTCCCTACGGCGCCTCCAAGCATGCGATGGTCTCGCTGAGCGCCAGTCTGAATGCCGAGGAAGGGGCCAATGGTATCCGCTCCACGGCACTCTGTCCCGGTGAGGTCGCGACCCCGCTTCTGTTGAAGCGCCCAGGCTTTGATCCCACGGATGCCGTCAGGATGATCCAGCCGGGGGATGTCGCAGAGACCGCGCTGTTCGTGGCGCGCATGAATCCCGCCGTGGCAATCCACGAGATCACGATGGCGCCAGTCCGTTTCGGATGACGCCGAACAACGTCCATCAACAGCGTCGACAGAAGGAAAAAGCGAATATGACCACTCATCCCGTCACCGGCATCGACCACGTCTTCCTTCTCACTCCCGATCTCGACGGTGCGGCGGCGGCATGGACGAAGCTCGGCTTCACCGTGACGCCGCGAGGCTTCCACAGCGAGCATATGGGCTCGGCCAATCATACGATCATGCTGCAGGAGGATTACATCGAACTGCTCGGGATCCTGCGAGAGACGGAGTACAATGCCGGCCACCGGGCGCGGCTTGCCGGCGGCGAGGGACTGCACGCCATCGCCTGCCGTATCGATGATGCGCGCTCTGCAGTAGACGCGTTGCGCGAGCTCGGCATTCCTGCCGGGCCGGCGATGGATTTCGAGCGTCCCGTCGCGCTGCCCGGCGGGCGATCGGGCAGCGCCGCATTCAGCGTGGCGCCTTTCGGCGATGGAGTATCGCCGCGCGGGCACGTCTTCATGTGCCAGCACCGTTCGCGCGAAAATGTGTGGGTTCGCGAATGGATGGAGCATGCCAACGGGGCGACGGCCCTGGCGGCGGTCGTGGCGATTGCCGACGATCCGGCCACGCTGGCTGACGGATTTGCGCGCCTGTTCGCATCCGGGCGGTTGACGCCGATCGAGGGAGGCGTCCGCGTCGAGACAGGCTCCGCACCAATCCTCGTCCTGACGCAGGCGGGTACGCAGGAACGCTATCCCGACTTCGATTTCCCGGCGACGCCGGCCAACGGATTTGCAGCCCTCGAGCTTGTGGCCGATCTCGACAAGGCGCGGACGGCTCTTGGAGCGATGGCATCCCCGATCCCGTCAGGCATCGCCGTTGCGCCGCGCGACGCGACGGGCACCATCCTCGCCTTCGTCGCCTCGAGGTCCTGATCGCAATGGCGAAGGGCTTCGACAAGATCGACCAGGCGATTCTGGAGATCCTCCAAAAGGAGGCGGACCGACCGGTCGCGTCGATTGCAGAAGCCGTCGGCCTTTCCGCCACGCCTTGCTGGCGGCGCATCCGGCGCATGGAGGAGAGCGGCTTGATCGAGCGGCGGATCGTCGTCCTCGATCCCGTTCGCGCCAATGTCGGACTGACGGTCTTCATCGGGATCAAGGCCCCCGGCCACGGGATCGCGTGGCTGGAGAAGTTCAAGGCCGTCGTCGAGGAGATCGACGAGATCGTCGAGGCCTATCGCCTGACGGGGCAAACGGATTACATCCTCAAGGTCGTCGCACCAGACATGGCCACCTATGATTCAATTTACAAACGCATGATCTCGTTGATCGATTTCCGGGACGTCACTTCGTCGATCAGCATGGAAGAACTGAAGCTGGCACATGCGTTGCCGACCAAGTACCTCAAGTGAGACGCGTTAAGGCGTGGCATGTACCTATGGGCACGGGATCCTGATCCATGGGCTTGCCATCGCGCTGATCGGTTTCAACCTCGCGCCGATCGGCCTTCCCCGTCCGGGCGCTCCTCGCCTGCGCGCACATGCATCTGCTGACGGCGATCGTTCATGAAGCTGCACTGGTCGCTGCAATGAACGGACGATCCCTCAGCGATTCGCGTCAAGCCTCAGCCCCGTCTGAGCACGTGGTCCCGCTGGGGAAACAGGTTTGACAGCCGATGGGTCTTCCGGTCCACTGAGGAAGCGGCGGTCGTGACTGCGAAGCAATACGAACAGGGGAAGCGCCATGGCCATCAAAGACTTGCTCGTCGCGTATCAGGGGGACGAAGGTTCGCAGAACGCGCTGCGTTTTGCATTGCAGATGGGCGCCAAATATGGAGCTGTCGTCACCGGAGCGCATGTCCAGGCGCCCAACCAATTTGCGATGCAGCAGGCGAGATGGATTCCGGAAGATATCCACGAGATCATGCGCAGGGCCGATCGCGAGGCAGTCGCTGCGATCGAGGCTTCGTTTCGCGAGACCGTCGGCATGATTGCTCCGCATGCCCCACACGAATGGTTTGCGCGCGAAGGCGTGCCCAGCCTCCTCCTCGCGCGCATGTCGCGCTATTTCGACATACTGATCACCGGCCAGTTCAAGGGAGCGATCAGCCATGGCGGTCGTGCGCTTCAGCCGGAGGAACTGATCCGCCGCTCCGGAAAGCCGATGTTGATCGTCCCGGAAAACTACAAGGTTCGCGAATTCAAGGAGGAAGCGGTGGTCGCGTGGGACGGAAGCAGCTCAGCCGCCCGTGCCCTCTCCGACGCCATGCAGATCCTGGAGACCAAGAAGAAGCTCTACCTCGTGACCGTCGAAGGTGGCGGGGACGACCGCATCCCCCCGCTTGAGGATCACGATATCGTCGCCCACCTGCAGCGTCATGCGATCAATGCCGAACGGGTTCACTTGCAGCGCTCGGGCAGCGTCGGCAAGACGATCATGGACTACTGCGCAAGAACGGATCCGGACGTCCTCGTCATGGGAGCGTTCGGGCGGGCCAAACTGGGCGCGTTCCTCTTTGGCGGGGTCTCGCAATACATTCTCGAAAACCAGAGCGTCCCTGTGCTCATGTCGCACTGAGCAACGTCGTAGCTTCGGCGTGGCGTCCTTGTTGCCCTTCGACAGTAAACTGCCGGGAGAGAAGATGTGAGCGAGGCAGAACAGGCAGATGCCAGCACGAAGATCGATCAGTTGATCGCAGGGCTGAATGACTGGCGTGGTGAAACGCTGGGGCAGGTGCGCGCGGTCATTCTTTCCGCCGATCCCGAAATAGTCGAGGACTGGAAGTGGATGGGCAGCCCGGTGTGGTCGCGCTTTGGAAATCTGGTGGTGGGAAATGCGCATAAGAACAAGGTGAAGCTGACCTTTGCACAGGGCGCGAGCCTGCCCGATCCGCAGGGCCTGTTCAACAACGGGCTCGGGGGCAAGGTCTGGCGGGCGATCGATCTCGCCGAGAGCCAGACGATCGACGCGGCGGCGCTGGCCAACCTGGTCCGCGCCGCGGTAGCGTTCAACCGAGCAAAGGCCGAGGCGAAAAAGAAGAAGGCCTGAGGGAAAAGGGCGAACCCCGAGGACAGTCGGGCTGAACACAAGCTGGCCGCGAGGAACGACTTGACCGTCGTCAGGGCGCGTTCGCCTTCGATGAGGCTATGGAGGCGGGAAACCTGGACGCGGCCGCCTCAGCCCTTGCTGGGGCTGCAGCAACGGTAGGGGCTCAAGGTGATCTCGATGCTCGGCGATCAACCAGCTACATGCCCCCGCGTAATCGACGACCCTTACCTGAGTTGGCCCACGCGGAGGTGAGCTTGGCGCTGTGGTTCGCGCTGTACGTCCCTTTCCGTCACGTGGTCGCTTTGAACTGCCCTGGGTGATTTGGCTGAAAGTCGAGGAGGTCGCGCATGTGTGAAAACCACGCTCTCGCCAGCGTGCTGTTCACGCCATGTCGACTCGGAAGGTTGTGGCGATAGGTAGCTTAACTCACTATGAAAAAAGGGTTTCCTCAACCTAAGCTTTGATCGCAATGCTTGGCATACGAAATGCAAAGCCTTCTGCGCCGGCAGGGAAAGCGCTCAACAACAGCTCACGGCCGGAAGATGGAGGAGAACCGTAATGAAGATCGGATATTCTTTGCTGGCCGTGGCGATCGCCGGGGCCTGGGGTTTGGGAGGACTTGCCGGTCTGACCGCCCCCACGAGCGCTGCCGCGCAGGAACTGCGCGTCGGCTTCACCGTGGATGCGATGACGCTCGATCCCGCCAACCACCGCAATCGCGAAACGCAGACGATCATTCGCAATATGTACGATGGCGTGCTGACCCGCGACTCGAAAATGAACATACTGCCGGAGCTGGCCGAGAGCTGGACCCAGATCGATCCGCAGACCTACGAGTTCAAGATCCGGCAAGGCGTCACCTTCCATGACGGCACGCCGATGACGGTCGAGGACATCAAGTTCACCTTCGAGCGCCTGACCGTCGAGAACGCGATGGGCGGCCAGACGAGCCCGCGCAAGTCGTTGCTCGGCCCGCTCGACACGATCGAGATCGTCGACGATCAGACGGTGCGCATGAACCTCTCCGCGCCCTGGCCGATCCTCCCGGCGATGCTGCCCTTCCAGGAGATCGTCTCGAAGGATTTCGTCGAGCGCGTCGGATCCGAGGGCATGGCGACCCAGGTCAACGGGACCGGGCCCTTCAAGCTCGCCCAGTGGCGCACCGGCGATTCCGTCGTCATGGAGCGCTTTGAGGATTATTACGGTGGTTCGCCGGACATCCCGGAAGCAGGCAAGGCCTGCGTCGAGCGCGTCATCTTCCGCATCATCCCCGAGAACGCCAGCCGGGTTGCAGCGCTTCTTTCGGGCGACGTTCACATCGTGAACGAACTGCCGGCCCATGCCATGAAGCAGGTCGAGGCCAATGCCGATACCGATGTGAAGCTCGTCAACGGGACCCGCACATTCTTCATCGCCCTCGACAACGGCGGCAAGCCCTTCGACGATCCGCGCGTGCGCCGCGCCGCGAACCATGCGCTCGACAAGCAGCTCGTGATCGATCGTATCCTCGAAGGCACGGCGACCCCGCTCAACGGCGTGATGAGCCCGGACGCCTTCGCCTTCAACGCGGATCTGACGGAGTATTCCTACGATCCGGAGAAGGCGCGGGCGCTGCTCGCCGAGGCAGGTTATCCCGATGGCGTCGAAGTCACGCTCGAGGTCGAGGGCGCCCTGCAGAACCAGGCCGAGGCGATCGCTGCGGTGATGATCCGCGGCGGCTTCAAGGTAAACCTGCAGGTGGGCGAATCGACCACGCTGCGCCAGCGCTGGATCGGCGTCGAACAGCGCGAGGGCGACATGTGGCTGACCTCCTGGGGCAACGGCTCCCTCGATCCGGTCGACATCATGGAGCCTACGCTGAAGACCGGCGGGCGGGGCAACTCGGCAGGCTACTCCAATGCCCGCGTCGACGAGCTCATCGATCTCGCGGAAGTGGAAGTCGATTCCGCGAAGCGCGAGGCCTACTACAAGGAAGCCCAGGCACTCGTGAACGAGGACGCGCCGTGGGTCTTCCTCTGGCTCCCGCAGGACATCTACGGCGTCTCCAAGCGGGTGACGAACTGGTCGCCCTCGCCGGACAGCCGCATCAACCTGCACCGCGCCTGCCTGAACTGAACGCGACGAGCGACCCGAGAGCCGGAGCGCGATCCGCCCCGGCTCCGCCTTCCCCCAGACACCCGGAGGACTGGCCGTGAGGCTTGGCAAATTCATCGAGAGGCTCGCCCAGCTGATCCCCGTCCTGCTCGGCGTGAGCTTCATCGTCTTCGTGATGATGATGCTCACGCCCGGCGATCCGGTCCAGATCATGCTCGGCGACCAACTCGTCTCCGTCGAACAGGAAGACGCGATCCGCCGGGACATGGGGCTCGACCGACCGATGCACGAGCGCTTCATGCTCTTCCTCGGCAATGCGGTCACCGGCGATTTCGGCCAATCCTTCTTCCATCGCCGCCCGGTCGCCGACGTCATCATCGAGCGTCTCCCGGCGACCATCGAACTCACGCTCGTCGCGATGATCCTCGCCATCGGGATCGCGATCCCGCTCGGCGTGCTCGCTGCGGTGAAGAAGAACACCATCTTCGACAAGGTGGCGACGGTCGTCTCGCTCTTCGGAGTCTCGATGCCCCATTTCTGGTTCGGCATCCTGCTGCTTCTGCTCTTTGCGGTAAACCTCCAGATCCTGCCCGTAGCCGGACGCATCGCCTACGCCTACGAAGTCGATCCGATCACGCATCTGCTGCTGGTCGACACGCTGCTGCGTGGCCGGCTCGACGCCTTCTGGAACGCGCTGTCGCACATCATCCTGCCCGCGATCACCCTCGGGCTGCCTATGGCGGCGATCCTCACCCGCGTCACGAGGACCTCGATGATCGAGGTGATGAATGCCGACTTCATCAAGTTCGCGGAAGCCAAGGGCATCTCGCGCAGTCGCATCATCTTCCGCCACGGCTTGAAGAACGCGCTGATCCCAACGGTCACGGTGGCCGCGCTGGAGACGGGCTCGCTGCTCGGCGGCAACATGATCGTCGAGACCGTGTTCGGCTGGCCGGGGCTCGGGCGGCTCGTGGTCGAAAGCATCTTTGCGCGCAACTATCCTCTCGTGCAGGCGGCGGTGCTGTTCTACGCGGTGACCTACGTGCTCCTGAACTTTGCAGCCGACATCCTCTACACAGTCCTCAACCCGCGGGTGAAGCTATGAGCGCCACCTCCGTCGCATTGCGCGAACCCGAAACCGAGGAACGCATCGTCGAGACGCCGTTCCGACGCAACCTGCGCAAGTTCGCGTCGAACAAGCTGGCGCTGGCGAGCGCCATCGTGGTCGCGCTCTTCGTCTTCATGGCGATCTTCGCGCCCCTGATCACGATCCACAACCCGAACGAGGCCGATCTCTTCCGCCGGCTTCAGCCACCGGCCTGGGTGCCGGGGGGCGAATGGGCCTATCCGCTGGGAGCCGACGCGCTGGGGCGCGACATCCTCACGCGCATCGTCTACGGCGCACGCATCTCGATCTTCATCGGCTTCGCCGTGATCGCGGTCGCGACCGTCATCGGCGTGCTCGCGGGTCTCGCCGCAGGCTATCTGCGCGGCTGGGTCGATATCGTGATCTCGCGCCTCGTCGATATCCTCCTCGGCTTCCCCTACCTGATCTTCGCGATCGCGCTGATGGCGATGATGGGGCCGGGCCTGTCCAACATCGTGCTGGCGCTGGTCTACAAGGAATGGGTCATTCCCTGCCGGGTGACGCGCGGCGAGACGCTGGCGGCGCGCGAGGTGGAATATGTCGAGGCAGCCCGGGCGCTTGGCGCGGGATCGGGCCGGATCATGTGGCGCGAGATCCTGCCGAACATCCTCTCCCCCGTCATCGTCGTCTCGACCATCCGCATGGCGAACGTGATCATCATGGAAGCGAGCCTGTCCTTCCTCGGTCTCGGCGTGCAGCCGCCGACCGCCTCCTGGGGCGCGATGGTGGCCGACGGGCGGCAATACATGCTCGACGCCTGGTGGGTCTCGACGTTTCCCGGTCTCGCAATCCTCCTGCTCGTCCTGGCGCTCAACGTGGCGAGCCAGGGGCTGCGCGACGCCTTCGACCCGAAATTCACGGATTGAGGCCGATCATGGACACGACGACTTCGACGCCCGCCCTCATCGAGCCGATCCTGCGCATCCGCGAACTGCGCACCTGCTTCCTCACGGCGCAAGGCCTCCTCACCGCCGTCGACGGCGTCAGCCTCGATGTGCGCCCGGGGGAGTGCCTGGGCGTCGTGGGCGAATCCGGATCGGGGAAATCCGTGACCTTCGCCTCCGTCATGGGGCTGATCCGCAAGCCGGGCTGGATCGACGGGGGTGAGATACATTACCGCGGGCGCGACCTCACCACCCTCTCGCGGCGCGAGATGGAGAAGCTGCGCGGCCGCGACATCGCGATGACCATGCAGGACGCGCTGACGGCGCTCAACCCCGCCCTCACCGTGGGTGAGCAGATCATCGAAGTGCTCCTCGCCCATGACGAGACGCTCCCCTCCGGCCGCCGCGCGGCGATGAGCGCCGCCCGCGCCAAGGCTGTGGAAATGCTCAACCTCGTCGGCATTCCCGCGCCGGAAAAGCGCCTTGGGGAGTATCCGCACCAGTTCTCGGGCGGGATGCGCCAGCGCATCATGATCGCCATCGCTCTCGCCTGCAGGCCGCAATTGCTCATCGCCGACGAGCCGACGACGGCGCTCGACGTGACCATCCAGGCGCAGGTCCTGGAGCTTCTCGCGGATATCCGGGAGCGGCTCGGCATGAGCGTCGTGCTGATCACGCATGATCTCGGCGTCGTCTCGGAATATTGCGACCGCGTCGTCGTGATGTATGGAGGCCAGATCGTCGAGGTCGGCCCCACGCGCGAGGTGATCGCCAATCCGCTCCACCCCTACACGCAGGGCCTGATCGGCTCGATCCCGCGCCTCTCCGATCTCGACCGGCCGCTGCGCCCGATCGACGGCCAGGTGCCGGAACTCGTCGATCTACCGCCGCAATGCCGCTTCTACTCGCGCTGCACGAAACGCGAGGCGCGCTGTCTCGCACCCGTCGCGATGCGTGAAATCGGGCCCGAGCGCGCTGCGCGTTGCGTCCTCGTGGACCATCGCACCGAGGAGTTGGTCGCATGAGCACCGAGGCGATGACATCTCCCGAGGACCTCGCGGCGAACCAGACGCGTCCGCTCCTGAAGGTCGTGGATCTGGTCAAGCACTACGATTCCCGGCGCGGCCTGTGGGGTCGCATCACCGGCAATCCCGGCTTCATCGTGCGGGCCGTCAACGGCGTTTCGCTCGAAGTCGCTCGCGGGGAGACGCTGGGCGTGATCGGCGAGAGCGGATGCGGGAAATCGACCCTCGGGCGCGCGATCCTGCGCCTGCACGAGCCGAGTTCCGGAACGATCGAATTCGACGGCGAGGACGTGCGAGGCCTCGACCGCGACGGCATGATGAAGATGCGCCGGCGCATGCAGATCATCTTCCAGGATCCCTACGCCTCGCTGAATCCGCGCAAGAGCGTCCTCGACATCCTTTCCGCGCCGCTCGCCATGCACGGTCTGGCGAAGGGGCGCGCGGCCCGCGATCTAGCGGCGGGGATGCTGGAGAGCGTCGGGCTCAAGAGCGCTCATCTCGCGCGCTTTCCCCACCAGTTCTCGGGCGGGCAGCGCCAGCGCATCGGGATTGCGCGCGCCCTCATCCTGAAGCCGGAATTCGTCGTCTGCGACGAACCGGTGAGCGCGCTCGACGTCTCGATCCAGGCGCAGATCATCCAGTTGCTCGCCGATCTCAAGCGCGAATTCGGCCTGACCTATCTCTTCATCAGCCACGACATCGCGGTGATCGGCTACGTGGCGAACCAGGTCGCCGTCATGTATCTCGGCGAGATCGTGGAAAGCGGCCCGACACGGCAATTGCTCGCCAATCCTCGCCATCCCTACACGCAGGCGCTTCTCTCCGCCGCGCCGCGCGTCGACGAGCCTGGTCGGCACGCGCGCATCCGCCTGACGGGCGAATTGCCGAGCCCGCTCGACCCGCCGTCCGGATGCAAGTTCCACACCCGCTGTCCGCATGCGATGGAGATCTGCCGCAGCGTCGCGCCGAAGACGGTTGCGGTCGGACCCGGCCAGAAGGCCGCCTGCCATTTGCTCGAGGCGACGACGTGATGATGGAAAAGGGGCAGGCGATCGTTCTCGCCGGCGAGGCCCGCAAACGCGGGCGCGATCAGGCCGAAATCGCGCCGGAGCGGCGTGAAGCTGTCCACAGGGCGATCCTCTCGCGGATCGCGCCGCACCGCGATCTGCTCGCCGCGCCGGAGCGGCGCAGGCTGCTCGGCGAGATGGTCTCGCTTGCCGAGCGCCATGTGCCGCTGGCCTTTGCGGAGGCGCAAGGGGTGGCGGAGGGCTGGGGTATCGCCTTCGACGATCTCATGGCGTTCCTGCACCTCCCCGTCTTCCTCGACATGGAGGAGGCCCGCGACGTCATCATCGACGGCTGCTCGTCTTTCATCGCGCATGACGCCGGGGGCCGGCCGTTCATGGCCAAGAACCGCGATTATCGCGGCGAGCACGCGGCGCTCCAGACGATCACGCTCCATCGCGATCCCGCGATTGCCGGGGGAGCGATGCTCTCGGTCGGCAGCCTCGGGGCCGTCAGCGCCTTCTCCAGCGGGCTCAACGCCACGGGCTTTGCCCTGACCGACACACAGGTTCCGACCGCCGATCACGGCGCGGGCGTGTGCCGCTACCTCCTGATGAGCGAGTTGCTCGCGACCTGCCGGAGCGTCGAGGACGGGCTCGCCCTGATCGCCCGGATGCCGCATGCGGGCGGCGGGACGCTGATCCTCGGCGATGCGGATGGCGCGGGCGCCGCGATCGAACTCGGCCATCGCCGGCAGAACGTCGAGCGCCTCGTCCCGGGGGGCTATCTCGCGCGAACCAACCACCATCTCTCAGAGGGGCTCGCCGGGGCGACGCTCATGCGCGCGGGAGAGCCCATGGGCGGCTCCTCGCAAGGGCGGCTCTCGCGTCTCGGCCAAGAATTCACTGATGCGCAGCCGATCCGCGATCCGATCGCCTTCGCGCGCCGCCTGATGGCGAGCCATGACGAGACTGGCGACGCGTCCGGGCTCGTCTCGGGGCTGTGCCGTCACGGGCAGGACGGCGACTCGGAGACGATCTCGGCCGTGGCGATTGCTCCCCGGGAGAAAGCCCTCTACTTTTGCCCCGGTCGGCCCTGTACGGGAAAATGGCGTGAATATCTTGTCTGATCGGCAGGTCAGGTAAGCAGGGCCTGAGATGGGAACCTCCATGGCCGCCTACGTCAGTGACCTGATCGGGTTCGATCCGTCCATCGAAGCGCTGCGCCGGCTCATCGGCAAGGTCGGTCGCAGCCCGACGCGCACCGTGCTGATCTATGGCGAGACCGGCTCCGGCAAGGGCCTCGTGGCGCGGCTGCTGCACCAGCAGAGCGCGCGGGCGACAAAGCCCTTCCTCGACGTGAACTGCGCGGCGATCCCCTCCTCGCTGATGGAATCGGAGCTGTTCGGGCACGAGCGCGGGGCCTTCACGGGGGCGATCACGGCAAAGAAAGGCCTCGTGGAGGCGGCGCATCAGGGCTCGATCTTCCTCGACGAGATCCGCGAGATGGACCCGACGCTCCAGGCGAAGCTCCTCTCCCTCCTCGACACGCAACAATTCCGCCGCGTCGGCGCGGTCCGCCCCATCGAGGTCGATGTGCGCTTCATCGCGGCGACGAACCGCATCCTCCTCAAGGAAGTCACGGAGAACCGATTTCGCGAGGATCTCTACTATCGGCTGCAGGTCGTGGCCGTGAACATCCCGCCCCTGCGCGAGCGCGGGGAGGACGTGCTGGTCCTGACCGATCATTTCCTGCGCCGCTTCGGCGCGCGCTACGAGCGGCGGATCACCGGGCTCGAACCACGGGTGCGGGAGATCTTCCTCACCTATGCCTGGCCTGGGAACGTGCGCGAGCTGGAGAACCTCCTCGAGCGCATATTCATCCTGGAAGAAGAGGATACGGTCCTCGTGCGCCATCTGCCGGCGCGCATCCTGCGGCAGGTGGGAGCGGCGGAGGCGCAGCCGCAGCCTGCCTCCTCCCCTGCCGCTGAACCCTCACTGACCGCGCAGCCCGACCTCCTGTGCGATTTCCACAGCGCCACCGACGCCTTTCACAAGGACCTCATCCGCCGCGCCCTTCTGATCGCCTCGGGCAACCAGACGAGCGCTGCGGCGCGCCTCGGCCTCACGCGTCATGCCTTGCGTCATTACATCAAGAAGCTCGACATCCGCTGAGCGGCGCGGCGCGTGAAAACCGCGCCGCGCTGCGGTTCAAGGTGCGAGTATTCAACGCGTCAGCAGCCCGCTGCCGTGCTCGTCGAGGCGAAAACGCAAGCAATTACAACGACAGCATCACGAAGCAGTCTCACATCGCCGTCTGGCACGCCGCATGCAATTCCCTGAACAAGCAGGGTCGAAGCGAGTGAGCCGACCACAGCGCGCAGAATGTGAGGAAGTCGATGAAATCCCTGAAAATCATATGCCCCAACGGCCATCTCGGCTTCGCGCCGCTCAAGCCGGGGAGCTTTCGCATCGGGGTCGAGGCGAAGCCTGATTACATTTGCGCCGATTCCGGCAGCGACGATGTCGGGCCGGTGCCGCTGGGTTCCGACACCTGCGCCAGCCCGCGCCAGTGGCAAGAGCACGATCTCGAAGTGATGCTGCTCGCCGCCCGCGAGATCGGCGTGCCCATGATCATCGGCTCCGCCGGCGATACCGGCTCGAATTCGCGCGTCGACATGTTCGTCCAGATGATCCGGGAGATCGCGGCAAAGCACAATCTCGCCCCGTTCAAGCTCGGCTGGTTCTATTCCGAGATCGACCGCGAGACCGTGCGTGGCGCAATCCGTGCCGGTCGCGAAGTCACCGGCCTCGACGCCCGCCCGCCCCTCGACGAAGCCGAGCTCGACGCCACCGACCGCATCGTCGCGATGGCCGGCGTGCATCCCTATATCCGCCTGCTCGAGCAGGGAGCCGATGTCATCATCGGCGGGCGCTCCTCCGATGCGGCGGTGTTTGCGGCCCCTGCCCTCTTCCACGGGTTCAAGACGGACCAGGCCTATTACCTCGGCAAGGTCCTCGAATGCGCATCCTTCTGCGCCGAGCCGTACGGCGCGAAGGAGACGGTGATGGGCGAGATCACCATGGACGAGGTCTTCGTGACCGCCATGCATCCCGACCAGCGCTGCACGCCCGCCTCCGTCGCAGGCCACGCCATGTACGAGCGCGCGAACCCCTATTACGAATACGTCCTCGGCGGCATGCTCGACATGCGCGAATGCGCCTACGAGCAGATCAGCGAGAAGACGACCCGCATCACCGGAATGCGCTTCGAGGACGCTACGAACCTGCGGGTCAAGCTCGAGGGTGCCGGCAAGCTCGGTGAGCGCTATGTCGGCCTCGCGGGTGTGCGCGATCCCTACACCATCGCCAATATCGACGCGGTGCTCGGCTGGGCGCGTACCCAGGTCGAGGAGCGTTTCGGGACGGAAGGGTATGAGCTGCACTACAACGTCTTCGGCCGCGACGGCATCATGGGTCTCCTCGAGCCCAGGCGGGACACGCCGGCTCACGAACTCTGCATCGTCGTCCAGGGCGTTGCCCCGACTGCGGAGATGGCGGAGGAAGTGACGATCACCGGCACCCGCCAGCTCTTCTATGCCCGCCTTCCCGACGTGAAGGGCACGGCCGGCTCCGTCTCCTTCGTCCTCGACGAGGTGATGCGCGCCTCCGCCGGCTACCGCTGGACGGTCAACCACACAATGGCCGTCGACGACCCGATGGAACTCTTCCCCACCTTCACCGACATGGTCGGCGCGTGACCTCCGGCAACAGGATATCGATCATGACGACGAAGAAGCTCATCGACCTCGCAAAGACCATCCGCTCCAAGAACGCCGGCGTGGACAAGATCACCTTCGACGTGATCTTCCGCGAGCGCGAGACCTACGACCTCGTGCGCCGCTCGGGGGCGATCACCCGTGCATCCGTCATCAAGCTCTACGGCATCGACCCCGAGCGGCTGACGGATTTCGTCGAATACGACCCGGGTTTCGCGATCAAGTTCTCCATACTGCGCGACCGCCCCAGCGGAAGCCCCGGCGATCCTGACATCTTCGGCGCGCAGCAATACGCTCCCCTCATGGATATCGATGTCGAGATATCGTGAGACACTTAGCAATTAGACCCGACCAAGCGGTGGAGTGGGACCTAGGCCCGGACACCATTGACGAAGCTCCTGCGTTGCGTCCCCATAGCTTCCAGCAAGGGACCGGCATCCACTATGGCGGCACTTGCAGGATTTCGGCTCTGCCACAGGATGGGGTCGTCAATCGCAACCTGCAGACCCATGATCATGCGAACCTCTACATCTGCGACGGAAGCGCCTTGCCGACCTTGCCCGACGAGCATCTCACGCTGACCATCATGACGCTGGCGCATCATCAGGCAGCCGAAGACTCGGGCCGCAGCACCATCGCGCGGCCGGAGATCCGCGTGGGAGACGTGCAGCGTACTTCAGCGTAGTCGTCGGAAACACGGGGAGACGAGACATGAAACGCAACATCACCCGCCAAGGACTGCCGTCGATGCTCACTGCCGCAATCGTTCTTGCCGCAATCGTTCTTGCAGCAGCGGGTCCGGCGGCGGCACAGACGGACCTCAGCATCGGCGACACTCCCACGACCGACTTCGCTGCCGTGAACCCGGCGAATGTGGATCGCGCAATCGACACATTGCCGGCGAGCGTCGCTCGCGCCATGGAGCGGACCGGCGTTCCGGGTGTGGCCGTTGCGGCGATACACGATGGCAAGGTCGTCTTTCTCGAAGGCTTCGGCGTGCGCGAACTCCCTGCCGGCGCGTTGGTGACCCCGGATACCGCTTTTCAAATCGCGTCGATATCGAAGCCGATTGCCGCCACAGTTGCTGCAATCCAGGTCGGAAAAGGCACGATATCCTGGGACGATCCAGTGAGCCGACATCTCCCCGATCTGCGCCTGAGCGACGAATACATTACGCGTCACGCTACGATCGGCGATTTCTTCGCACATCGCTCAGGCCTGCCGATGGCGGCGGGCGACGAGCTCGAGGATCTCGGCTTCGATCGCGCCGCCATACTGGAGCGCCTCGCGCTGGTCCCGCTCGATCCATTCCGAATCTCGTACCACTACGCAAACTTCGGAACCACCATCGCCGCCGAAGCGGTCGCAGCCGCCGCCGGTGCGGAGTGGGAGAAGCTTTCCGACAAGACACTCTACGAACCGCTCGGCATGACATCGACGAGCTCGCGCCATGCGGACTTCGTCGCGCGCGAAAACCGCGCGACGCTCCACACGTTCGAGAACGGGATCTTCGAGCCGCTCCACGTGAGGAATGCCGATGCGCAGGCGCCGGCCGGCGGCGTATCCTCCTCCGCGCGCGACATGGCGAGCTGGATGAAGCTGATCCTGTCCGGCGGAGTGCACCAAGGCGACCGCATCC
>Ga0208490_100238_pt1 | contig 43925 bp, 42 predicted proteins | sample SubbioAug_CSWold_FD_184818 | JGI IMG/M metagenome (GOLD analysis project Ga0208490, IMG submission 184818) | Serpentinite rock and fluid subsurface biosphere microbial communities from McLaughlin Reserve, California, USA - CR11Aug_CSWold (SPAdes) | ecosystem: Environmental > Terrestrial > Deep...
CAAGGCCGAGCTGTTCCACGCCCTGCTGTACTCCATGCCGGGCAGCCCGATCATGTACTACGGCGACGAGATCGGGATGGGCGACAACATCTACCTCGGTGATCGCGACGGGGTCCGCACGCCGATGCAGTGGGCGCCCGACCGCAACGCCGGGTTCTCCAAGGCCGACCCGGCCAAGCTCTACCTGCCCACGGTCATGGACCCCGTGTACGGCTACGCCGGCGTGAACGTCGAGGCCCAGCAGCACGACCAGTCGTCCTTCCTGCACTGGGTGCGGCGCATGCTCGAGATCCGGCGCGAGTTCCCGGTCTTCGGCACCGGTCGCTTCGAGGTGCAGCACGCCGAGAACCCCTCGGTGCTCGCCTACATCCGCTCCAGCAAGACGAGCCCGGCCGACGGCGAGGACGACACCTCCGTGCTGTGCGTGCACAACCTGTCGCGGTTCCCGCAGCCCTGCGAGCTGATGCTCGGCCAGCACGCCGGCCGCATCCCCATCGAGCTCACCGGGCGCATCCCGTTCCCCGAGATCGGCGAGCTGCCCTACTTCATCACGCTTCCGCCCTACGGCTTCTACTGGTTCACCCTCGTGGACCCGGAGACCGACGGGATGGGCGAGGAGCCCTACGGACGGGTGGAACCATGATCACGGTCGAAGAGCTCCTGCCGCTGGTGGCGAACCACCTGGCGGCCCAGCGCTGGTACGACCACGACGGGCCGCCCGAGCGGGTCGAGGCGGCCGACAGCGAGCGCTGGCTCGAGGGCGACCAGGACCTGTGGTGGCTGCTGGTCGACGCCCACGAGGGCGACCGGCACCTGGGCTGCTACCAGCTCGTGCTCGGCGCTCGACCTGCCAACCAGGAGCACCCGTTCCTGCACGGCAAGAGCGGCGAGCTGCTCGGCATCGTCGACACCGACGGCGGCCCCGTCACGGTCTACGACGCGTTCATCGACCCGCCCCTCGCCCTCGAGGTGCTGCGACGCATCGCGCCCTCGCTCGAGGCGCACTCCGTGCGGCCCCTCGCCGTCGAGCAGTCCAACACCTCGATCGTCTACGACGAGCACGTCATCGTGAAGCTGTTCCGCCGCATCCACGTGGGCGACAACCCCGACGTCGACGCCGTCACCCGTCTCACCGAGGGCGGCTTCACCCACGTGCCCGACCAGTACGGCGTCCTCGAGCGACCGGTGCCCGCCGGCCGGCCCGACGCCGGGAGCGTCCAGCACTTGGCCGTGGCGCGCGAGTTCCTCATCGGCGCCAGCGACGGCTGGCACCTGGCGCTGGCGTCGCTGCGCGTGATCATCGCCGACCACCTGGAGAGCGCCTCGAGCGGTGGCGACTTCGGCCCCGACGCCCAGCGCCTCGGCGCCATCACCGGCGAGCTCCACACCCGCCTCGCCGAGGCCTTCGGCACCTCGACGGCCGACGTCTCGGCCTGGGTCGGCCACTTCCGCGCCCAGCTCGACCGCGTGCGCGAGCACGTGCCGGCCGAGGAGATCTCGAAGCGCTACGACCAGGCATCCGAGATCCGCTCGCCCGGTCCCGCCATCCGCATCCACGGCGACCTGCACCTCGGCCAGATGCTCCGAGCCGACAGCGGCTGGTACGTCATCGACTTCGAGGGCGAGCCCGCCCGTCCGCTCGCCGAGCGCATCGCGCCGTCATCGCCGCTGCGCGACGTCGCCGGCATGTTGCGGTCGTTCCACTACGCCGCCTCGGTCGTGCACCACGAGCGCGGCGACGAGGAGGATGCGTCGGCCCTCGTCGCCGACTGGGAGGAGCGGGCCCGCACCCGCTTCCTCGAGGGCTACCTCGCCACGCCCGGCATCTCCGACCTGTTGCCCGACGAGGCCACCCTCGAGCTGCTGCTCCGGGCCTTCGAGCTCGACAAGGCCGTCTACGAGGTGGCCTACGAGACCGCCTACCGACCCAGTTGGGTGGGCATCCCGCTCGGCGCCATCCGGAGGTTGCTCGCATGAGCATCGATCCCGACCTGCAACGACTGGTGGAGGGCTTCCACCACGACCCCCACGCCGTCCTCGGACTGCAGGAGGGCCCGAAGGGCAAGGTGGTGCGCATCCGCCGCCCCGAGGCCAAGGCCGCCTCCATGGACATCGACGGCACCCGATGCGAGGGCACGCACCTCCTCGGCGGCGTGTTCGAGATCCCCGTCCCCCGGGAGCCCAAGCCGTCCGAGCCGGTGCGGGTGAGCTACGACGCGTACGACGTCGACGTGGTCGACCCGTACCGCTTCTGGCCCACGCTCGGCGACGTCGACCTGCACCTCATCGGTGAAGGCCGCCACGAGCGGCTGTGGGCCGTGCTCGGTGCCCGACCCACGACCCACGAGGGCGCCGACGGTGTGGCCTTCGCCGTGTGGGCGCCCGCGGCCAAGGCCGTGCGCGTCGTGGGTGACTGGAACTCCTGGGACGGTCGCCTGCACCCGATGCGCGCCATCGGCGCATCCGGCGTGTGGGAGCTGTTCGTTCCCGAGGCCCAGGTCGGCCACCGCTACCGCTACGAGATCGTGGGCGCCGACGACCGCCTGCGCCTCAAGTCCGACCCGCTCGCCCAGGCCACCGAGATGCCACCGGCCAACGCCAGCGTGATCACCCGCTCCGAGTACACCTGGCGCGACGGCGACTGGATGCGGCGCCGCTCCGAGAACGACCCGGTCAACGACCGGCTCTCGATCTACGAGGTCCACGCCGGTTCGTGGCGCACGGTGCCCGAGGAGGGTGACCGGCCGCTGCGCTGGGACGAGCTGGCCGAGCAGCTGGGCGACCACGTGCTCGCGCTCGGCTTCACCCACATCGAGCTGCTGCCCGTGGCCGAGCACCCCTACTCGCCGAGCTGGGGCTACCAGGTGTCGGGCTACTTCGCGCCCACGTCGCGCTTCGGCAGCCCCGACGACTTCCGCGCCTTCGTCGACCGGATGCACGAGCGCGGCATCGGCGTCATCGTCGACTGGGTGCCGGCCCACTTCCCGAAGGACGACTGGTCCCTCGGACGCTTCGACGGCACCGCCCTGTACGAGCACGCCGACCCCCGGCAGGGCGAGCACCCCGACTGGGGCACCTACGTCTTCAACTTCGGCCGCAACGAGGTCCGCAACTTCCTCGTCGCCAACGCGCTCTACTGGCTCGAGGAGTTCCACATCGACGGCCTGCGCGTCGACGCCGTGGCCTCGATGCTCTACCTCGACTACTCCCGCGAGGACGGCGAGTGGCTCCCGAACGAGCTCGGCGGCCGGGAGAACCTGGAGGCCATCACCTTCCTGCAGGAGACCAACACGGTCGTCCACGGGGCCTTCCCCGGTGTGCGCATGATCGCCGAGGAGTCCACCGCCTGGGGCGGCGTCAGCCGGCCCGTGCACCTCGGCGGCCTCGGCTTCGGCCAGAAGTGGAACATGGGCTGGATGCACGACACGCTCGAGTACTTCAAGGCCGACCCCGTGCACCGCTCGCACCACCACGGCCAGCTCACGTTCGGGTTCGTGTACGCCTGGAGCGAGAACTTCGTCCTGCCCCTGAGCCACGACGAGGTCGTGCACGGCAAGGGGTCGCTGCTCGACAAGATGCCGGGCGACGACTGGCAGCGCTTCGCCAACCTGCGCACGCTCTACGGCTGGATGTGGGCGCACCCCGGCAAGCAGCTGCTGTTCATGGGCTGCGAGCTGGCCCAGGAGCGCGAGTGGTCCGAGGCCCGCAGCCTCGACTGGCACCTGCTCGACGACCCCCGTCACGCCGGCGTCCAGAACCTCGTGGCGGCGTTGAACCAGGCCCATGCCGACCATCCCGCCATGTGGCGCCGCGACACCGAGCCAGCCGGGTTCGACTGGCTCGACGCGTCCGATGCGGGTCAGTCGGTGCTCGCCTTCCAGCGCAACGGCAGCGCCGAGGACGCTCCGGTCGTGTGCGTCGCCAACTTCACGCCGGTGCCCCGCCACGGGTACCGCATCGGTCTGCCCCGCGCGGGCGCCTGGCGCGAGGTGCTCAACACCGACGAGGAGCGCTTCGGCGGTGCCGGCATCGTCAACGGCACGATCCAGAGCGAGGACGTCGCCTGGCAGGGTCGCGACCAGTCCGCGGTGGTCACCCTGCCGCCACTCGGCGTGTCCTGGTTCGCGCCCGAAAGCCCTTGACTGGCAAGGATCTGACGTGCACGATCGGATCACAGAGCGAACGTCGAGGGGACGAGCGCCCGGAGGATTGCCAGCGGTTCCGCCCGCCCATGACAGCGCTGCGGCGCTGTGGCCACGGAGCACGGCCGAGCAGCCACCGAGCATCGGTCCCAGGACACGGACCCCCGACCGGGGGTCCGTGTCGCGTCCCGGGTGCTCCCCGGCGCCGATACCGTCGGGCCGGTGACGACCGAGGTCCAGACCTGCTACCGCCACGGTGACCGGCGCGCCGGGGTGCGCTGCCAGCGCTGCGAGCGCCTGATCTGCCCGTCGTGCATGAACCAGGCGTCGGTCGGGTTCCACTGCCCCGAGTGCGTGAAGGACGCCGGGCAGAAGGTCTTCACGGCCCGCACGCTGCCGTCGTCGGCGAACCCGGTGGTGACCACCGCACTCGTCGCCATGAACGTGGCGATCTACCTCGTCGCCAGCGCCGGGCAGGGACTGGCCGGTCTCTCGCCGCGGGTCCAGGCCGACTACGCCTTGATCGCGCAGGCCGTCCAGCAGGTCGGTCCCGGTTCCTTCGAGGCGATCGGCGTCGCGGAGGGCGAGTGGTACCGGCTGGTCACCAGCGGCTTCCTCCACGGCAGCCTCCTGCACCTCGGCTTCAACATGTTCGTGCTGTGGATCCTGGGCAAGCAGTTCGAGCCCATCCTCGGCCGGGTCGGCTTCACCGCCGTCTACTTCGCCTCCATGCTCGCCGGTTCGCTCGGCGTGATGTTGATCGAGGCACCGAACGTCCCGACGGTGGGTGCCTCGGGCGCGGTGTTCGGTCTCTTCGGCTACGCCGTCGTCGCCCAGTCCGTGCGCGGCATCAACCCGCTGCAGACCGGTCTCGGCGCGGTGATCCTGGTGAACCTGGCCTTCACGTTCCTCGTCCCCGGCATCAGCATCGGCGGCCACGTCGGCGGCCTCGTCGGCGGTCTGGTCGCCGGGTTCCTCTACGACGTGGTCCGGCCCAAGCTCGGCGCGCCGGCGCCGGTCGGGATCGGCCTCGTCGCCGCCCTCGGCGTCGCGTGCGCGGCCGCCTCGGTGCTGGTCCTCTAGCCGGTGAACGGCTGGAGGAGACGGCGCAGGCCGAGCTCGTAGAGCTCCTCGGCCCGGTCGGGTGCCGTGCTCATGCCGGTGAGCTCGGTCAGCACGTAGCCGTGGACGGTGGCGTTGACGTGGTAGGCCCAGTCGAACGCCTCGGCGTCGGTGAGATCCGGACGGATCGCGTGGACGTGGTCGACCAGGCGGAGGAACGATTCGTAGCCCCGCTCGAGCGCAGCATCGCCGGGTGAGACGTCGGGGACGGCGCGCCCGAACATGACGAGGAAGTGGGTGGGGTTGTCGAGCGCCCACCGCCGGTAGGCCCGCCCGGACGCGCCGACGTCACCGGATGCGTACGCCGGTGCGAGGGCGGCGTCGAAGGACTCGAACCCCTCGATGAAGATGGCGTCGACGAGACCGGCCTTGCCGCCGAACCAGGTGTAGACGCCGGTGGTCGAGCAGCCGGCCTCCTTGGCGATGTTGCGCACGGTGAAGGCGGCCTCGCCGTCCCGGGACAGGACGCTCAGGGCGGCGTCGAGGATCGCCCGGCGCTGATCGGGGGTTGACACGACGGCGACCACGTAACAATGTTACGCCGATAACAAAGTTACGCAAGTGACCAGGGGGACGAGATGACCGCCACCGAGAAGCCGATGGAGCAGTCCGGGTACGGCAACCGGTACCTGACCGGGCCCTACGCCCCGGTCACCGAGGAGGTCACCGCCTTCGATCTGCCGGTCGAGGGGGCGCTCCCCGAGGAGCTCGCCGGGCGCTACCTGCGCAACGGGCCGAACCCCATCGACGAGGTCGACCCGGCCACGCACCACTGGTTCACCGGCGACGGGATGGTGCACGGCGTCCGCCTGCGCGACGGCCGGGCCGAGTGGTACCGCAACCGCTACGTCGGCTCCCAGCACGTCGGCGAGGTGCGCGGCACGGGCGACGTGCCCGGCCCGAACTGGAACGACAGCCCCGGCGGCCCCAACACCAACGTCGGCGGCTTCGCCGGCACGACCTGGGCCATGGTCGAGGCCGGCGGCACCCCCGTTGAGCTCACCTACGAGCTGGAGACCATCGGCCGCAATGACTTCTCCGGCACGCTCCCGGGCGCCTTCACCGCCCACCCCAAGCTCGACCCCGACACGGGCGAGATGCACGCCATGGTGTACGCCCCGGCCAACTGGATGGACCACATCCAGTACGTGGTCGTGGCGCCCGACGGGCGGGTCCGCAAGGCCCTCGACATCCCCCTCGGGATGACGATGCTGCACGACATGTCCCTGACCCAGCGCTACGCCGTGGTGTACGACCAGCCCTGCACGGTCGACATCGAGCTCGCCATGGCCGGCGATCGGTTCCCGATGCGCTGGAACCCCGACTACGGCAACCGCATCGGGCTCCTGCCGCGCGAGGGGACGGCCGAGGACATCATCTGGATCGACGTGCCGATGGGCTACGTCTTCCACCCGCTGAACGCGTACGACGACGCGGACGGGCGGGTCGTGATCGACCTCTGCCGCTACGACAAGATGTTCGACGTCGACGTGCTCGGACCGTTCGGCGACGGTGGCCAGGCCCGGCTCGAGCGCTGGGAGCTGGATCCGGTGGCCCGCACCGTCTCGACCACCGTGATCGACGAGCGGGCCAACGAGTTCCCCCGCCACCGCGGGTCGCTCACAGCCAAGCCCTACCGGTACGGGTACTGCGCGTCGCCCTCGGTCGACGACGTCACCGGCTGGCCGACGCTCAAGCACGACCTCGAGACCGGGCAGCGCTGGGAGTTCGACCACGGCCCGGGCCGGGCCGCCGGCGAGCCCGTGTTCGTCGCCCGCTCGGGTGGCACCGACGAGGACGACGGCTGGCTCATGACCTTCGTGCACGACCTCGCCAGCGGCGAGACCGACTTCGTGGTGATGGATGCCGCCGACCTGGACCGCCGCGACTACGTCGCGCGGGTGCGCCTGCCCCAGCGCGTGCCGCTCGGGTTCCACGGCAACTGGGTGAGCGACCGGGCGGTGCCGCCCCCGATGTGACGCTCGTCTCGCTCGTGCGCCAGGATCGGAACGTGACCGATCACTACCGCGAAGCATGGGACGAGTTCGTGGCGCCGGGAGGCCCGTTCGAGATCGAGACGATCGACGTCCGGGGGATCCCGACCAAGGTCTTCAAGAGCGCACCGCCGAACATGCGGGTGCTCTGGGAGATGTCCGCCCTCCACGGCGACAAGGACTACGTCGTCTACGAGGACGAGCGGTACACCTACGCCGAGGTCCACGCCCAGGTCCGGGCACTCGCCCACCTGCTGCGGGAGACCCACGGCGTCGGCGAGGGCGATCGGGTCGCCATCGCCATGCGCAACTACCCCGAGTGGGTCGTGGCGTACTGGGCCACCCTCTCCCTCGGCGCCGCCGCCGTGGGCATGAACGCCTGGTGGACCGGACCCGAGATGGAGTACGGGCTCACCGACTCCCGGCCCAAGGTCCTCATCGCCGACGCCGAGCGCCTCGAGCGGGTCCTGCCCCGCCTCGAGGGCGTCCGCGCCGAACAGCCCCTCCACGTCATCACGGTCCGCTTCGACGGCGACCTGCCCGACGACGCCAGCCGCTGGGCCGACGTCGTCCGCCCGGAGGACGCCCCGGACTCGCTGCCGGACGCCACCATCGACCCCGACGACGACGCCTGCATCTTCTACACGTCGGGCACGACGGGCTTCCCCAAGGGTGCCCAGCTGACCCATCGCGGCTGCGTGCACAACATCCTCCACCTGGTCTTCATGACCACCGTGGCGGCCACGGCTGCGGCCAAGACGGCTCCCGCGCCGGCGGCCGAGCCGGCCCCGGAAGCGACCGAGGCCCCGCCCCAGGCGGTGTTCATGGCGCCGACCCCGCTCTTCCACGTGACCGCCAACAACTGCCTGCTCCACCCCTGCACGCTCGCCGGCGGGCGCATCGTGTTCACGTACAAGTGGGATCCGGGCCGCGCGCTGGAGCTCATCGAGCGGGAGAAGGTCACCAACTTCTCCGGCGTGCCCACCATGAGCCGCGAGCTGCTCGCCCACCCCGACTGGGAGAAGCGGGACACCTCCTCCCTGCAGGGCATGGGCGGCGGTGGCGCCGCCCTCCAGCCCGACCTGGTCGAGAAGATCGACAAGTCGCTGTCGAAGGGCGCGCCGTCCACCGGCTACGGGCTCACCGAGACGTGCGGCATCGTCACCGCCAACTCCGCCGGTCGCTACGTCGAGAAGCCGGCGTCGTGCGGTCCCGTGGTGCCCACGCTCGACGCGAAGCTCGTCGACGAGGCCGGCAACGACCTGCCGCCCGGGCCCGACACGATCGGCCAGCTGTGCGTGCGGGGCTCGGTCGTCATCAAGGGCTACCTCAACCGGCCCGAGGCCACGGCCGAGTCCATCGTCGACGGCTGGTTCAACACCGGCGACATCGCCCGCATCGACGAGGACGGCTTCGTCTTCATCGTCGACCGGGCCAAGGACATGGTGATCCGGGGTGGCGAGAACATCTACTGCTCCGAGGTCGAGTCGGCCATCTACGAGCACGACGACGTCGCCGAGGTCGCCGTGTTCGGCGTGCCCGACGAGCGCCTGGGCGAGGAGGTCGGCGCCGCCATCGTGCTGCGCGGCGGCGCCTCGCTGGACGAGGACGGCCTGCGCACCTTCCTGGGTGAGCGCATCGCCAAGTTCAAGATCCCGTCCCACGTGTGGTTCCGCACCGAGCCGCTGCCCCGCAACGCCAACGGCAAGTTCGTCAAGCGCGACCTGCGCGACGAGTACGTGAGCGCCTGACCCGGTCGTCGTGCGAGCGGATCCGGCCCGTGCGGGCTCGATCCGTCCGCACGACGTGACCGGACGAGGACGTGTGGACCGGTGACGCCCGCTGGGGGGCTCACCGTCCGCGCGTCGCCTCTGCTCAGCGCCGTGCAGCTTCCAGCGCTGCTGCCGTGCGCACCAGGAGCTCCTCGCCGCCGTGGGCCGCGATCAGCTGGACCGATGCGGGGAAGCGCCGGCCGGCCACCGGCACGGGCAGCACGAGCGCCGGGTGACCGCCCAGGTTGACGGCGACGTTGAGACGCCGCGTGTCCAGCTGCGTCGGGTCGTCGAGCGGCGCCGGCTCGTCGGCGATGCCGGCGGTGACCAGCACCGGTGTGCGGGCCAGCGCAGCGTCCAGCTCGGCCCGCCACGGCTCGCCGGCGGCGATCGAGGACGCCAGCTCGGCGTCGGTGACGCGAGCGCCCTGGCGCAGCCGGTCACGCGCCTCGTCGCCGAGCGCGTCGGCGTGGTGGGCGAGCAGCGCCGAGTGGACCCGCGCCGCCTCACCGAAGAGGATCGTGGTCCCGGCCTCCTCGGCGCCGTCCCAGCCCGGCAGGTCCGCCGCCTCGAGCGGGAGCCCGGCGGCGGCCAGGAGGGCATCGACGGCATCGTCCACCCATCGGGCCACGCCGCTCAGGCGCACGCGACCGAGTCGTTCGGCGGGGTCGCCTTCGGGGTCGAAGCCCGGTTCCAGCAGCGCCATGGCCGTGGCGATGCCGGCCACGTCGCGCGCCAACGGCCCGACGGTGTCGAGGCTCGGTGCCAGCGCCTGGACGCCGGCGACCGGGATCCGACCGAACGTGGTCTTGAGGCCGGCGACGCCGCAGCACGCCGCCGGCGTGCGGACGGACCCGGCCGTGTCCGTGCCGAGCGCGATGTCGGCCTCGCCGGTGGCGACGGCCACGGCCGAGCCGGAGGACGAACCGCCGGGGATCCGGTCGGGGTCGAGCGGGTTGACTGGGGTGCCCGTGTAGGGGTTGATGCCGCTCCCGCCGAAGGCGAGCTCGTGCAGGTTGGCCTTGCCGACGATCCGGCCCCCCGCGGCCCGGACGGCGGTGATGCAGGCCGCGTCCACCTCCGCAGGCGCGGCAGCCTCGGCCACCGGGCGGGACGCGCACGTCGTGGGCGTGCCGGCCACGTCGATGAGGTCCTTCACCGCCACGGTCGGCCCGTCGCCGGGGCCGGGGTCGAGGCGGAGCAGGAACGTGGTCACGCCCGGCCTTCGATGATGTCCTTCAGCCGCCGGAGGTTGCGCCTCCAGATCAGGCGCATGAGGCGCCCGCCCACGATGCCCCCGACGGGTCCGCCCATCCACCACGGGAAGACCAGCCGCTCGGACCACTCGAACCGGGTCGCCCCCCGCCGGCGGAACCGGCCGCCGGCGGGCGACAGCGTGAACACGCCCTCGCCGGTGACCAGGCCGACGTGCCGGACGCCCATCGCCTTGCCCGGCTCCCACCGGGTGATCTCCATCAGATCGGTGAGGCGCAGCGGGCCCACCTTCGTGTCGCACTCGAACGTCGTGCCGACCCCGCTCGTGCTCGCCGAGGTGAAGCGGATGGCCTCGGCGTCGGCCATCCACTCCACGTGGGAGCCGACGTCCTCCACGGCTGCCCACACGGCCGCAGGGCTGGCGTCGATGGTGGTGGAGACGGTGATGCGGGCCACGGGCGAACCGTACGCACCGACCGGGTCCGCGTTCCTGTCACCCGGGCTGCGGATACTGGACCCATGGCCGTCCTCCTCGCCCTCCTCGCCGCCGTCGTGGCCGCTGGGCTCGCCGCGCTCGTGGTCTCCCGGCTCACCGCCGCCCAGCTCGGGGCCCGCGCCACCGAGGAGCGCGAGGCCGCCGTGGCCGCTGCGGTCGAGGCCGTGGTCGCCCAGGCCGGGCACGCCTTCGTCGCCGAGCGGGAGCACACGCTGCGGGCCGCAGTCGAGAGCGCCACGTCCGTGGCCACCTCCAAGCTGCAGGACTCCATGACCGCCGGCAGCCGCGAGCTCGACCTGCGGTCGCGCTCGTTCGAGCAGCAGGTCACCCACATCGCCGAGGCCCTCGGCACCCTCGGCGGCCTGGTGCAGTCGCTCCAGAAGGAGCGGGCGGAGCAGACCGGGTCCCTCGTCGCCCAGCTCGAGCACGTCACCCGCACCCAGCAGTCCCTGGCCGAGCACACCGACCAGCTCCGCCAGGCCCTCGCCAGCCCCAAGCAGCGGGGCCAGTGGGGCGAGCGCATGGCCGAGGACGTGCTGCGCGCCGCCGGGTTCCGCGAGGGCGTCAGCTACCGGCGCCAGACCGCCATCGAGGGCGGCACCATCCCCGACTTCCGCTTCCTGCTCCCGCGCGACCTCGAGCTGCGCATGGACGTGAAGTTCCCGGTCGACAACTACCTCCGCGTCCTCGAGTGCGACACCGACGCCGACCGCGCCAGGCACACCAAGGCCTTCGTCGCCGACGTGCGCAACCACGTCCGGGGCCTGGCCGGGCGGGGCTACGTGGACCACCGCGACACGGTCGACTGCCTGCTGCTCTTCATCCCCAACGAGGCCGTCTACGCGTTCCTCCACGAGTCCGACCCCGACATCGTCGACGTCGCCCTCGGCCAGCAGGTCGTGCTGTGCTCGCCGAGCACGCTCTTCGCCGTCCTGGCCGTGGTCCGACGCTCGGTCGAGCAGTTCCAGCTCGAGCGGCGCAGCGACGAGATCCTGCGCTGCCTCGGCGGTCTCTCGGCCGAGTGGGACAAGCTCGTCGGCGCGATCGACAAGGTCGGTCGTCAGCTCGACACCGCCCACAAGAGCTTCCACGACGAGCTGAACGGCACCCGGCGCCGGGTCTTCCAGCGGGCCCTCGACGAGATCGAGTCGCTGCAGGAGCCCGAGGCCCGCCCTGCCCTCAGCAGCGGCGAGGCCCTGGCAGCCCAGAAGGCCGCCGGCGACGTGCGCGCCCTGCCCGTCGACGATGCCGGGCGAGACGTGGCCGAGGCCGGCTGACGCCCGACCTGCAGCGTTCTCACCGGCCGCGCCCGATGTTCTAGAACGAGTGCGCCCCGGGGACCGACCCGGGCCGTACCACCCTCGACACCGGGAGAGCCCTGCGACATGTCCGACTACCAGATCCCGAAGCCGGAGCCCAAGGAGATCGACTCCAAGAAGTGGCTCGAGTGGAAGGACGTCATGGAACGGGCCACGCTCAAGGGCCACCCGTACAAGGACGAGCGCTGCGACAACTGCCTGTACTACCTGGACCCCGACGAGGAGATCTCGTACTGCTGGCACCAGACCTTGCGCATCCTCGTGGGCGGCGACTGGTGGTGCCAGTGGTGGGAGCCGATCGAAGAGGAGTGACCCTCCGCTGACCGCACGCCCCGGGCCCACGCCCGGGGCGCTTCGCGTCAGCGACCGCCGAGCAGGTCGCGCACCTTGTCCACGGTGGCCGCCCACGGGCCGGCCACCAGCTGCGCGGTCGCCGTGCCGGGCACGAGCGGGTGCGGATGCGTCGGCACGACCTTCTTGGCCTGCTCGACGAGGGTGCCGAGCTTGTCGAGGGTCGAGTCGTCGACGGATGCGCGCAGCTCGGGGAAGACGTCGCCTTCCTCTTCCTCGACGTGGTGGCGGATCGTTGCGATCAGCTGCTGCATCGCCGCGGCGTGCTCGGCCGAGCCGGCATCCAGCTTCTCCAGATCGGCCAGGAGGCGCTTGGCCTGCTGGTGCTCGTCGATGGCCTCGTCGGCCTTGGCGGAACCGCCATCGACCTTGAGCCGGATCAGCGGGTAGATGAACTGCTCCTCGACCGCGGCGTGGACCGAGAGGTCGTGCACGATCTGCTTGGTCAGCTCGTCGATGGTGTCCGCCTTCTCCGACAGGTTCACTCGGCGGAAGAGGTCGTCGACCTCGCGGTGGTCGTTCTCCAGTAGATCGATGACGTTCATGGGGGTCCTTCCGGGATGGGGGCAACCCCTGGTCCGTTCCCCGGACCTTCGCAACCCATGACGGGACGTAGGACCCTGGACCCGTCGCCCGGGATGGTCGACCCTGGTGGGAAGGGGACCGGGCCGGGCGCCCGGGTCGCAGAGCGAGGAGCAGAGCGATGCCCGACCTGATCCACGGTCACGTCTGGAAGAGCGATGAGCACCCGCGGGTGCTCATCGAGGCCACCGAGTGGGGGGCGCGGGAGCAGATCGCGTCGATCCTGCGAGACGAGGGCTACGAGACCGTCGCCTGTCCGGGCCCAGAAGGGTCCGGTCAGCGGTGCACCCTGGCGGCGGGTCACGGATGCAGCGCGGCGGAGGAGGTCGATGTCGTGGTCCATGCCCTCCGGACCTGGGACCCCCGGAACCTGGAGGCGCTCCGAGCGCTGCGTCGCCGGCTGCCGGCCACCCCGGTCGTGGTCGAGGTGCCGTCGGCCGAGCTCGAGCGCCGCGCCGCCGAGCTGACCGGGTGCATCGTCATCGAGGCGCCGTACCAGCCACCGGTCCTCGTCGCCGCCGTCGCCCTGGCGATCGGAGGCAGTCCGGAGAACGGATGAGAGGTTCTACGGATCGGTCCCTGGGGTAGGTGGCGACTTCCGCGCCATCCCCCATGGAGGTATTCCAAGTGAACCGATCCCTGACACGCCGAATCGCTGGTGCCGGCTTCGCCGCTGCACTCGTCCTCGGCGGCGCCGCCGCTTGTGGTGACGACGACGACACCGACACCCAGGTCGTCGACACCGAGACCAACACCGAGACCGACACCGAGACGCTCGAGCTCGAGACGGACACCGAGACCGTCGAGGAGACCGAGACGGTCACCGAGTCCGACGACATGGACACCGACACCGACGAGTAGTCCCGTCGCAGGCGTGTTGCCTGCGTGGACGAGACTCGATGACGAAGGGCGCAGCTCCGGCTGCGTCCTTCGTCGCGTCCGGGCACGGGCTCCTAGCGTCCCGACATGGGATCGCTGCTCGCCGCGCTCGGGGTCGTCTTCCTGGCCGAGCTCGGAGACAAGACCCAGCTCGTCGCCCTCGGCTTCGGTGCCCGTCACCGGCTCGGACCGGTGCTGGCCGGCGTGGCCCTCGCCTACGCCGCCACCAACCTGCTGTCGGTGACCGTCGGCGGCCTGCTCGGCGCGGCCCTGCCGACCCGAGCCCTCGGCATCGGGGGCGGCGTCCTGTTCATCGGCTTCGGGTTGTGGTCGCTGCGATCCGAGGAGGCCGATGACGAGGGTGTCGAGGTCCCGAGCGGACAGGGCCGAGTCGTGCTGTCGGTGGCGGCCGCCATGTTCGTCGCCGAGCTCGGTGACAAGACGATGCTCGCCACCGCGACCCTCGCGGCCCAGGGGAACCCGGTGCTGGTGTGGGTCGGCGCGACGATCGGGATCATCCTGTCTGGCTCCGTGGGCGTCTTCGTCGGGCGGGCCACCGGCGCCCGGCTGCCCGAGCGGACGATCCGCATCGGCTCCGCCGTGCTGTTCGCCGTGTTCGGCGTGGCGCTCATCGCGCTCAACGTCTGAGGACCGGGCTCGGGTCCCCGGAGAACGCTGCAGGAGGTCCGGACGGCGCCCCGTAGGATCGGCCCCCATGCCCGGCCGCTTCTACGTCACGACGCCGATCTACTACGTCAACGACGCCCCTCACATCGGCCACGCCTACACCACCGTCACGGCGGACGCGGTCGCCCGCTGGCACCGCCTGCTCGGCGACGACACGCTGTTCCTCACCGGCACCGACGAGCACGGGCTGAAGGTCCAGCGGGCCGCCGAGGAGAACGACCACGACGTGCTGGCCTGGGCCGACCGGACCACGGCCCGCTTCGCCGAGGCGTGGGAGCTGCTCGACATCTCCAACGACGACTACATCCGCACCACCGAGCCCCGGCACCACCGGGCGGTGCAGGAGCTGCTCACCCGCATCAAGGACAACGGCTGGATCTACCAGGACACCTACGCCGGCTGGTACTGCGTGGGCTGTGAGGCGTACTACGCCGAGTCCGACCTCGAGGATGGCAACTGCCCCACCCACGGTCGCCCGGCCGAGTGGTTCGAGGAGGAGAACTGGTTCTTCAAGCTCTCGGCGTTCGAGGACCGCCTCACCGAGTGGCTGTCCCAGGACCCGTCGCCGGTGAAGCCGGACGGGAAGCGCAACGAGGCGCTCGGCATCGTCCGCCAGGGCCTCGAGGACGTGTCGATCTCCCGGTCCTCCATCGACTGGGGCGTGCCCGTGCCCTGGGACCCGGACCACGTCTTCTACGTCTGGTACGACGCCCTCATCAACTACGCCACGGCAGCGGGCTTCGGCTCGGACGAGGCCGCCTTCGAGAAGTGGTGGCCCGAGGTGCACCACCTCATCGGCAAGGACATCATCCGCTTCCACTGCGTCTACTGGCCGGCGATGCTGATGGCGGCCGACCTGGCGCCGCCGAAGTCGGTGCACGTGCACGGCTTCCTGCTGGTCGGTGGCGAGAAGATGTCCAAGACCAAGCTCAACCAGATCACCCCGGCCGAGCTGGTCGAGGACTTCGGCGTCGACGGCTTCCGGCACCACTTCCTCCACGATCAGCCCTTCGGTCCCGACGGCGACTTCAGCTACGAGGGCATGGTCGCCCGCTACAACTCGGACCTGGCCAACAACCTCGGCAACCTGCTGTCCCGGGTGGCCACGGTCGTCGACAAGAAGTGCGGGGGCGTCGGCCCGGCCCCCGATCCCGACAGCCCGCTGGCTCCGCTCGCCGCCGAGGTCTACGCCGAGACCGCCGCCGCCTGGGACCGGGTGCAGCCCTCTGTCGCGCTCGACGCGACCTGGCGGCTGATCCGCGAGACCAACGCCCACCTCGAGACCAACGAACCGTGGAAGATGGAGCCCGGGCCCGAGGTCGACCGGATCATGGGCGACGCGCTCGAAGCGCTGCGCATCGTCACGATCCTCGCGTCGCCGGCCGCGCCGGCCTCGTGCCGCGAGATCTGGCGCCGCATCGGCCTCCCCGGCACACCCGAGGAGCAGCGCCTCCCCGACGCCGCCACCTGGGGCCAGTACCCCGGCGGTCTGGCGGTCGAGAAGGGCGCACCGCTCTTCCCCCGCATCAAGGCCTGACGTGGGCGCCGAGCTCCGCTGGACCGACGACCACTGCCACCTGCCCGACGACGGCACGGCCGGCGACGTCCTCGCCGCGGCCCGAGCCGCCGGCGTCGAGCGCTTCGTCCACGTCGGCACCGACCTCGCCTCGTCGCAGGCCGCCCTCGCGCTCGCTGCGGATCATGGAGGCGTGTGGGCCACCGCCGGCGTCCACCCCCACGAGGCCCGCCACGGCGTCGACGGGCTCGAGGCCCTGCTGGCCGACCCGTGGTGCGTGGCGGTGGGGGAGTGCGGCTTCGACTTCCACTACGACCACTCGCCCCGCGACGCCCAGCGCGACGCCTTCGCCGCCCAGGTCGCCCTCGCCCTCGCCCACGACAAGGCGCTGGTGATCCACACGAGGGAGGCATGGGAGGAGACCTTCGAGGTGCTCGACGTCGAGGGCATCCCGGACCGCACCGTCTTCCACTGCTTCACCGGCGGCGCGGACGAGGCCGACGAGTGCCTGGCGCGCGGCGCGCACCTCTCCTTCTCCGGCATCGTGACCTTCCCCAAGGCCGACGACGTGCGGGCGGCGGCGGCCCGCTGCCCCCTGGACCGGATGCTCGTCGAGACCGACAGCCCCTATCTGGCACCGGTGCCCAACCGCGGCCGGCCCAACGAGCCGGCCTGGGTGCCGCTCGTCGGTGCGGGCCTCGCCGAGGCATCGGGGCATGCGATCGCGGACGTCGCCGCGGCCACCTGGGACAACGCCGCTCGCTGCTACCGCCTCGGCTGAGCCGCGGAAGTGGCACGCAGCGTGCCGTCAAGGTTGCTGTATGCAGTCAGGTTCCGTACCGTCGTCACGTCCGACGTGGAGGAGAGCCGTGGAGGACGACAACCCTGCGCCGCCCGATCGGCGGCGCCTGTGGGTCGCGGTGGCGGCGACGATGGTCGCCGTTCCGCTCCTGCTGCTCGACAACCTGACCGCCGACGCCGACGATGACCCCGCAGGGACGACCTCGGTCGACAAGCGCGCCGGCGTCACCGTGGTGATCCCGCTCGACCGCCCCGAGACCGGGCCGGCCAAGGGGATCTCGGTGGTGACGTCGTCGACCACATCCTCGACCGTGCCCATCACGGCGGCCACCACCACGTCGACGACGGCACCGATCCGCACCACGACCACCACGACCATCGCCTCGTGACCCTGGGCGCCGGGCGCATCCGCGCCCTGCTCGACGAGCACGGCATCACGCCGTCGCGTGCGCTCGGGCAGAACTTCCTCATCGATCCCAACACCGCCCGCCGGATCGCCGCGGCCAGCGGCGCCGCGGAGGGTGATCGGGTGCTCGAGATCGGTCCGGGGTTGGGCTCGCTCACCCTCGCCCTCGCCGAGCTCGGGGCGTCGGTCACCGCCGTCGAGCTCGACCGCCACCTGGTCCCGGTGCTGCAGGACGTGGTGGCCGGCACCGATCCGCCGGTGCGCGTGGTGCACGCCGACGCGCTGGAGGTCGACCTCGACGCGCTGGTGCCGTCGGGCGGCCGGTGCCGCCTCGCGGCCAACCTGCCCTACAACGTCGGGACCACGATCTTGCTCCGGGTCCTGGAGGACGCACCGGCCGTGTCCGGTGGCGTCGTGCTCGTCCAGCGCGAGGTCGCCGACCGCATCGCCGCCCGCGCGGGCGGCGACGCCTACGGCATCCCGTCGGTGAAGGCTGCCTGGTGGGTCGATGCGAAGGTCGGCGGGAAGGTGCCGGCCTCGGTGTTCCACCCCCGGCCGCGCGTGGACTCGGCGTTCATCACCTTCGAGCGCCACGAGCCGCCCGGCGACGACGAGCTGCGAACCCGGGTCTTCCGGCTGGTCGACGCCGGCTTCGGCCAGCGGCGCAAGATGCTGCGACGCAGCCTCGCCGACCACGTCGAGCCCGGCGCGTTGGAGCGGGCCGGCATCGCTCCCACTCGCCGGGCCGAGGAGCTGACGCTCGATGACTGGGTCCGCCTGGCCCGGGCCTGAACTGGCAGATTGGCGTCGTGGGTGCCACCTCGCTGTTCGAGCAGCTCGACCACGATCGCTTCCGGCCCACGGAGCTGGCCCGTGGCCCCTGGGACCCCGACGCCCTCCACGGCGGCCCGCCCGCCGCCCTGGTCGCCGGCGCCCTGGAGGAGACCATCGCGGCCTTCGCCCGCGACGAGCTGACCGGCGACGACGGCACGGTGAGCTTCTTCCCGGCCCGGTTCACCGCCGAGCTGCTCCGACCCGTCCCGCTGGCGGAGCTCACGGTCGCCACCACGGTGCGGCGCAAGGGCCGCAAGGTCTGCATCGCCGACGCCACGCTCACCGGCCCGGACGGGAAGGTCTGCCTGTCGGCCACCCTCGCCACCATCCGGCGCCAGCCCTTCGACCAGCCCCGCTCCGACGAGGTGGCCGTCCCGCCGTCGCCCGCCACCGGCTGGGGGGTCCGCATCGCCGAGACCGAGCACGTCATGTTCGCCCGCGAGGGGGTGGAGCACCGGGTGGTCGCCGGTCGCTTCGAGGACCCCGGCCCGGCGACCGACTGGATCCGGCTCGCCGTCCCGATGGTCGACGGGCGCGAGCCCACACCGCTCGAGCGGGTGATGGCGGCGGCCGACTTCGGCAACGGCGTCTCGAAGTGGTTCGACATGTCCGAGGCCCTGTTCCTCAACCCCGACCTCACCGTGAACCTCCACCGCCTCCCCGTCGCCGAGTGGGTGTGCATCGATGCCGTCACCCGTCTCGGCACGGAGGGCGTGGGCCTCGCCGAGAGCCTGCTGTTCGACGAGCAGGGCCTCATCGGCCGAGCCACCCAGTCGCTGCTCGTCGAAGGTCGATGACCGGGCTGGTCACCGTCGTCGCTCCGGCCAAGCTCACGCTGACGCTGCGGGTCACCGGGGTGCGCGCCGACGGCTACCACCTCATCGACGCGGAGATGGTCAGCCTCGACATCGCCGACGAGCTGACGTTCCGGGAGCCCGGGCCGGACGGCACGTCGATCACCTTGACCGGTCCCACGGCGGCCGGGCTGTCCGCCGGCACGGACAACCTCGTCGCCCGCGCCCTGCGTGCGGTGGGGCGTGACGCGCACGTCATCCTCGACAAGCGCATCCCCCACGGTGGTGGGTTGGGCGGGGGGTCCGCCGACGCCGCCGCCGTGTTCCGGTGGGCGGGCGTCGACGATCTCGAGCTCGCGGCGAAGGTCGGGGCCGACGTGCCGTTCTGCATCCGGGGCGGGCGGGCGCGGGTCCGCGGCATCGGCGAGGTGCTCGACCCGCTGCCCTTCGTCGCGCGGACGTTCACGCTGGCCACGCCGGGCTTCGGCTGCGACACGGCCGCCGTCTACCGGGCGTGGGACGACCTGGGCGGCCCGACCGCCACCGGTCCGAACGACCTCGAACCAGCTGCCCTCCGGGTCGAGCCCCGCCTCGCCGCGTTCCGTGACGCGCTCGGTGAGGAGTCCGGCGAGGTGCCGGTGCTCGCCGGCAGCGGCTCGACGTGGTTCGTGCCGGGCGAGCACCCGGGGCCGGGGCGCGTCGTGGCCCGCACGCGACCCGCGTTCGACTCCTGACGCGAACCGACCGCCCGGAGCGGTGCTCGGGGCGGTCGACGAGGCACCGTCCGGGCGGGACGGCGGATCGGTCGTTCGGTGCTACTTGCCGGCGGCGCGACGCTGGAAGCGGGTGCGCTTCAACATCTTGCGGTGCTTCTTCTTGCGCATGCGCTTGCGGCGCTTCTTCACGAGAGAACCCATAAGGCCTCCGACTGTAGAGATGGCACCCGGCCGGAGCCAACTACGCTGCCGGCCCTCTCCCGGGTAGTTCAACTGGCAGAACGCCGGCCTTTGGAGCCGGATGTCGCAGGTTCGAGCCCTGCCCCGGGAACATGGTCGAGGCACCGATGTTCGACGACATCGTCGATCCCGATGCTGCCCTCGGTCCCCGCTGGCTGTGGCGGTTGGCTGGGAGGTCGGCCACGCCCGGCGTTCTCTCGTTGTGCATCGCATCGGTGGGGATGCTCGTCGTGACGGTGGCAGCGGTCGCCGCGGGTGCCGCCGCCGGGGTGGCCGCGGGTGCTGTGGCCGCCGCCTGCGTCGCGGGCGCCGGCAGGGTCGACTGGCGGCTCGCACGTCACCGCGTCCCCGGCCTCGCACCGTCGTTGCAGGGGCAGCCGATCGTCGGGGAGGGCCTCGACCTCCTGGTCGACATCTCCCGCCGGTTCGCGTTCGCGAAGCGCAAGGTCGACGAGCTGCCTGACCTGGTCGACTGGACCGACATCGAGGCGGCGGTGGAGGCCATCCGCTGGGACGCTGCCCGCCACGCCGCCCGCCTGTCGGAGTCCGAGGCGCGGTGGCGTGACGTGGTGAACGCACCAGCCGGCAGCCCCCAGGCGGCGCTGCGCACCCGCATCGCCGCCGAGCGGGCCGACGAGCTCGAGATCCTGCGGGGGTACCAGCGAAGCGCTGACCGGCTGATGAACCGGGCGGCCGACGCCGCGGCCGCAGCCACCGTGGCCTCCGAGCTCGGCTACGACCTCGACGTCGCCGTCCGCTCACCGAGTGCCGATCGCGCCAGCGCCCAGCTCGAGATGGTCATCGAGCGGCTCCACGCCCTGACCGCGGCGTGGCGGGCGCTGGACGCGTCGACGGATCTCGCCGCCGAGCTGCTCGCGGCCGAGGCCGCAGAACGCGACGCCGAGGCCCGCGATCGGGCCCGGATGCTCACCGAGCGGCTCGACGAGGCCACCGGTCGCCACGCGGCACCGGAGGAGGGGACCGGCTAGACCGAACCCATGGACGAGTCCCAGGACCGACCGCTCTCCGCCATCGTGCTCGCCGCCGGCCACGGCACCCGGATGCGCTCGGAGCGTCCCAAGCCCCTCCACGTCCTGGTCGGCAAGCCCATGGTCGTGTGGGTGCTCGACGCCCTCGCCGACTGCGACGTGGAGCGCGTCTCCGTCGTGGTCGGCCACGGCGCGGAGGCCGTGACGAAGCGCCTGGTCGAGGATGCCGGCGACCGTCCACTCGAGTTCGTCGAGCAGACCGAGCAGCGCGGCACCGGCGACGCCACCGCCGTCGGGCTCGGCGGGCTGCCCGAGGACTGGGACGAACCCCATGACGTGCTGGTGCTCACCGGCGACACACCGCTGCTGCGGCCGTCGACCATCGCCTCGCTGGTCCAGCACCACCGCGAGACCGACGCGGCGTGCACGGTGCTCACCGCCCGCATGGCCGATCCCACCGGCTACGGCCGGATCGTGCGCGGTCGGGACGACCGGGTCGAGCGCATCGTCGAGCAGGCCGACACCACCGCAGCGGAGGCCGAGATCGACGAGATCAACACGGGCATCTTCTGCTTCCGCAGGAGCCTGCTCTCGCCGGCGCTGCGCCGCATCCGGCCCGACAACGCCCAGGGCGAGCTGTACCTCACCGACGTGGTGGCCGTGCTCGCCGACGCCGGCCACAAGGTCACCACCCTCGTGGCCGACGACCCCGACGAGACCCACGGCATCAACGACCGGGTGCAGCTCGCCGGCGCAGAGGCCGAGCTGCGCCAGCGCATCAACCGCGGGTGGATGCGAGCCGGCGTCACCCTCGTCGACCCCGATCAGACCTACGTCGACGCCACCGTCGACCTCGGTCGCGACGTGACCCTGTACCCCGGAACGATGCTGCGGGGGACGTGCACCGTCGGCGAGGGCGCCAGCATCGGCCCGGGCGCGCACCTCATCGACACCGTCGTGGGCGCCCGGGCTCGGGTCTCCCAGACCGTCGCCGAACGGGCCCGCATCGGTGTCGACGCGGTGGTCGGGCCGTGGGCTGCGCTCGGCCCGGGCGATGATGTGCCTTCGGGGCACGTGACCGGCCCTCACTATGCTGGCCCCGGCGCACCGAGGTAGGGAGTCCCATGGAGCTCGTGTCGAAGAAGAAGCTGCACCTCCTGTCGGGACGGACGCACCTGCCGCTCGCGGAGGAGATCGCCGACCTGTTGGGCGAACCGCTCGGGGAGGCCAACCTGGCCGAGTTCGCCAACGGCGAGATCCACTCCAAGCTCGGCCAGAACGTGCGTGGCGCCGACGTCTTCATCATCCAGAGCCACAGCTCGGTCGATGACATGACGATCAACGACTCGATCATGGAGCAGCTGATCATGATCGACGCCGCCCGACGGGCGTCGGCCAAGCGGATCATCGCGGTCTGTCCGTTCTACGGCTACGCCCGCCAGGACCGGAAGGCCGAGGGTCGCGAACCCATCACGGCCAAGCTGGTCGCCAACATGTTCACGGCGGCCGGCGCCGACCGCCTCGTCTCGATCGACCTGCACTCCGGCCAGATCCAGGGCTTCTTCGACGGCCCGGTCGACCACCTCCAGGCCCGGCCCGTGCTCATCGACGCCATGAAGAGCCTCGGCGAGGACCTCGTGGTCGTGTCGCCGGACGCCGGTCGGGTGAAGGTGGCCGAGCAGTACGCCAACGAGCTCCACGCCGACCTCGCCATCGTGCACAAGCGCCGGGTGAAGGGCGCGAAGAACACCGTGGAGGCCCGCGACGTGGTCGGCGACGTGGATGGCCGCTGCTGCGTGCTCATCGACGACATGATCGACACCGCCGGCACGATGGTCGCCGCCGCCGAGCAGCTGATGAACCACGGCGCCGAAGAGGTCCACGCCGCCTGCACCCACGCCGTGCTCTCCGGCCCGGCCGTGGATCGCATCAAGAACTCGAGCATCGGCCGGCTCATCTGCACCAACACGCTGCCGCTCCCGCCCGAGAAGCAGTTCGACAAGCTCGAGGTCCACTCGATCGCGCCGATCCTGGCCAAGGCCATCGACGCCGTCTTCGAGGACACCAGCGTCAGCGAGCTCTTCGGCGGCCGCAACCAGACCTGAGCGGCCGATCTCCCTCGGTTGGCCCGCGCTCGGGAGCGCTCGTACACTGACCCGTTCGTTCGTTCCCAGCTCGCAGGACAGCATCCCCATGGCAGCAGACCAGATCACCCTCACGGCCGAGACCGGGCGCCCCATCGGCTCCCGCTCCTCCCGCCGCCTCCGCATCGCGGGCAAGGTCCCGGCCGTCGTCTACGGCGCCGGCACCGATCCCACCGCCATCGCGGTCACCTGGAGCGAGCTGCGCGCGGCCCTGGTCACCGACGCCGGCATGAACGCCCTCATCACCCTCGACGTCGACGGTGACGAGCGCCTCACGATCGTCAAGGACATGCAGCGCCACCCGGTGCGCCGCGACGTCACCCACGTCGACTTCATCGTCATCGACCGCAACAAGCCGATCGACGTGGACGTGCCGATCGTGCTCGCCGAGACCGAGGACGACCACCTCAAGGGCCTGGTCATCGACCAGAACCTGTTCGCGGTGGCGGTGTCCGCCAAGCCGGGCACCATCCCGAACGAGTTCGTGATCGACCTGGCCCCGCTCACCGTGGACGAGCCCATCCGGGCCGGCCAGATCGAGCTGCCCGAGGGCGTCGAGCTCCTCACCGATCCCGAGGACGCCATCGTGGTCGCCTCCGTGCCCATGTCCGAAGAAGAGCTGCTGGCCGACATCGAAGAGGTCGCCGGCGACGTGGACGAGGCCGGCGACGACGAAGAGGCTGCCGAGGGCGACGAGGCCGCGGCCGAGGGTGGCGACGACGCCGAGGCTGCCGCCGACGAGGGCGGCGAGGAAGCCTGACCGGCGCATTCGCCGAGGCTGCCGGCCGGCGGGGCACCCCCGCCGACCTGCTCGTGATCGGTCTCGGGAACCCGGGGCTCCAGTACGCACGCACCCGTCACAACGTGGGGGCCGACTGCGTCGCGCTCCTGGGTGAGCGCCACGGCGAGCGCCTCGTCCACTCGCGCAAGGAGCACGCCGAGGTCGCCGAGCTGCGCGTCGCGCCCGGCATGCGACGCCTCGTCGTGGCGTTCCCCTCGACCTTCTACAACGAGGCCGGTCGGGCCGCTCGGGCCCTCGTGCTGCGCCACGGGATCGACGACCCGGCCAAGGTCGTGGTCGTGCACGACGAGCTCGACCTGCCGGTCGGGCGGATCAAGGTGAAGGCAGGCGGAGGTCTCGCCGGCAACAAGGGCCTCAAGTCGATCAAGGCGAACCTGCAGACCGACGAGTTCGTCCGCATCCGCATCGGGGTCGACAAGCCGCCGAGCAGCCAGCAGGGCGCCGACCACGTCCTGCGCAAGCCGGGCAAGCGAGAGCGCGAAGAGCTCGACGTCTGCATCGCCGAGGCCGCCGACGCGGTGGAGCTGATCCTCACCGACGGCATCGAGCGGGCCATGGAGCGCTACAACCGCAAGGAGCCTTGAGATGGACGATCTGCGGCACCTCCCCACCGTCGCCCGGGACGAGCCCGGGCTGCTGGCCGTCCTCGGCCGCAAGGACGCGGTGCTGGCGGTGCCCGAGCCGGCGCGCGCCCTGGTGGTGGCCGGCCTCGCCGCTCGCTCCACCCGTCGCCCGATCGTGGTGGCCACCGCCGCCACCGCCGACGCCGAGCGCCTGGTGAACGACCTGCAGGCGCTGCTCGGCGTCGACGCCGTCGAGCACTTCCCGGCGTGGGAGACGCTGCCCTTCGAGCGGGTCAGCCCCGCCATCGAGACCATGGGTCGCCGGCTCAAGACCCTGCACCGCCTCGGTGCCGGCCGGGACGACGCGGGCCAGCTCCCCGACGTCGTGGTCACCTCGGTCCGGGCGCTGATCCAGCGGCTCGCACCGGGTGTCGAGGACATCGAGCCGGTCTGCATCACCAAGGGCGACCAGGTCGACATCGAGAGCCTCGTCACCCGCCTCGTCGAGTACGGGTACCGGCGCGAGTACCAGGTCGAGCACCGCGGTGAGCTCGCCGTGCGCGGCTCGATCGTCGACGTGTTCCCCGCCACGGCCGATCGCCCGGTGCGCATCGACCTGTGGGGCGACGAGGTCGACCGCCTCACCGAGTTCTCGGTGACGGACCAGCGCACGACCGACGACGTCGACGCCGTCGAGATCCTGCCGTGCCGCGAGCTGCTGCCGAGCGCCGAGGTGCGTGAGCGGGCCGAGGCGCTCATCGCCCGCGAGCCGTGGGGTCGCGAGCAGTGGGAGCGCATCGCCCAGGGCCAGCTGTTCGACGGCATGGAGTCGTGGCTTCCGTGGCTGGCCCCGGAGGAGCGCGTGCTCGCCGACCTGCTGCCCGACGACGCCCAGATCCTGCTGGTCGAGCCCCGCCGCATGCGGGACCGGGCCGCCGACTTCCTCGCCGAGGAGGCCGATCTGGCGCAGACCCTCGCGAAGACGTGGGGGGCCGTCGCCGACGGCGAGGTCCACGACTTCCCGCCGCTGCACCTGCCCTTCGACCGGGTGCTGTCCCACGCCACCGCGGCGACGTGGCACCTGACCACCACGCCGGAAGGCCCCGACACGCCGACCGTGCAGGCCATGACCTTCCAGGTCGCGTCGGGCGACGAGGACCGCCGCCGGGCCCAGCTGCGCGACCTGCGCGCCGACGGCTACCGCATCGTCATCGCCGCCGACGGCGAGGGCTCCGCCGCCCGCCTGCGCGAGCTGGTCTCCGAGGCCGGCGTCGAGGCCGAGATCGTCGTCGTCCCCCTCGAGCGCGGCTGCATCCTGCCCGGGGTGCGCCTGGCCCTGTTGGCCGAGGCCGACCTCACCGGTCGCCGGCGCAGCCACCGCAAGGCCAAGCCCCGCCGGCGTGACGCCCAGAAGTTCTTCGACGACCTCCAGACCGGCGACCACGTCGTGCACCACCAGCACGGCGTCGCCCGCTACGGCGGCATGGTCAAGCGGGCCATCGGCGGCGTGGAGCGCGACTACCTGCTGCTCGAGTACCGCGACGGCGACAAGCTCTACGTGCCGTCGGACCAGATCGACGCCGTCCGCCACTACACCGGCGGGGACTCACCGTCGCTGACCCGGCTCGGCGGCGACACGTGGTCCAAGGCCAAGGCCCGCGTCCGCACCGCGGTCACCGAGATCGCCCAGGAGCTGGTCGTGCTCTACCAGAAGCGCCTGGCCGCCGGTGGCCACGCCTTCGCCGGCGACACGCCCTGGCAGCAGCAGTTCGAGGACGCCTTCCCCTACGAGCCCACCCCCGACCAGCTGCGAGCAGTCGAGGAGATCAAGGGCGACATGGAGATCGAGTCCCCGATGGACCGCCTCGTCGTCGGCGACGTCGGCTTCGGCAAGACCGAGGTCGCGCTGCGCGCCGTCTTCAAGGCCATCCAGGACGGCAAGCAGGCGGCGGTGCTGGTGCCCACCACGCTGCTCGCCCAGCAGCACTACCAGACGTTCTCCGAGCGCTTCGCCGACTACCCCGTGCGGGTCGAGGTGCTCTCGCGCTTCCTCACCGCCAGCCAGGCCAAGACGGTGATGGAGGGCTGCCGCACCGGCGCGGTCGACATCGTCGTGGGCACCCACCGCCTGCTGAACAAGGACGTGTCGTTCCACGACCTCGGCCTGCTCGTCGTCGACGAGGAGCAGCGCTTCGGCGTGAAGCACAAGGAGCGGATCAAGGAGTTCAAGCACGACGTCGACGTGCTCACCCTCACCGCCACGCCGATCCCGCGCACGCTCGAGATGAGCCTCACCGGCATCCGCGACATGAGCCTGCTCGAGACGCCGCCCGCCGACCGCCAGCCGATCCTCACCTACGTGGGCGAGTTCGACGAGCGCGCCGTCGCCGAGGCGATCCGGCGTGAGCTGCTCCGCGAGGGTCAGGTCTTCTACGTGCACAACCGGGTGCGCGACATCGACCAGAAGGCCGAGGAGCTGCGCGAGATCGTGCCCGAAGCACGGATCGCCGTGGCCCACGGGCAGATGGACGAGGGCACCCTCGAGCAGGTGGTCATCGACTTCTGGGAGGGGCGCTTCGACGTCCTCGTCTGCACGACCATCATCGAGTCCGGCATCGACATGCCCACCGTGAACACGCTGGTCGTCGAGCGGGCCGACCTGCTCGGCCTCGGGCAGCTCCACCAGATCCGCGGGCGCGTCGGGCGCTCGGGCAGCCGCGCCTACGCCTACCTGTTCCACCCCCAGGACATGGTCCTGTCCGAGGAGGCCTACGAGCGCCTCCGCACCATCGGGGAGTCCACCGAGCTCGGCTCGGGCTTCAAGATCGCCATGCGCGACCTCGAGATCCGCGGCGCCGGCAACCTGCTCGGCACCGGGCAGTCCGGCCACATCGCCGCCGTCGGCTACGACCTCTACTGCCAGATGGTCACCGAGGCCGTCGCCGAGCTCAAGGGTGAGCCGGTGCGCGAGCCGGCCGAGGTCAAGATCGAGACCCTCGAGCCGGCCCACCTGCCGCCGGCCTACGTCGAGCGCGAGGAGCTGCGCCTCGAGGCGTACCGCCGCCTCGCCGCCGTGACGTCCGACGCCGAGGTCGACGACATCTCCCGCGAGTGGGAGGACCGCTACGGCCCGATCCCCGACCCGGCCAAGGCCCTGCTGTCCGTCGCCCGCCTGCGGGCCGAGTGCCATCGGGTTGGCGTCACCGAGGTCACCGTCGTGCCCGGCGACGGCTTCATGGGCCCGGCGTACAAGGCCCGACTCAGCCCGGTGCCGCTCAAGGCCAGCCAGCAGACCCGCCTCAAGCGCATCGCGCCCAAGGCCGTGCACAAGCCCGACAGCGGCTGGCTCGAGGTGCCGATGGCGAAGGGGGCCGACCCCACGGCCGACCTCGTCACCTTCCTGCGCCACCTGCTCCCACCGGAGTAGGGGGCCTTTCACGCCGATGCCTCCGCGGCTCCTAGCATCGGCCGCCGTGCGCACCACCCGCCTCCGCCTCCTGGTCCTCCCGGCGCTGCTGGCGCTGAGCCTGCTCGCCGGCGCATGCGCCGGCGACGGGAAGCTCGGCGGCCCGACCATCGGCGGCACGCCGGCGGCCACCATCGGTGACGCCACGGTGTCCAGCAACGAGCTGGCCGACGAGGTCGAGGAGTGGGCCTCGAACCCGGCCGTCCTGCAGGCCATCGGCGTCGCCGAGGTCGGCCAGCCGGGTCGACGGGCATCCGCGCTCGTCACCTTCGTGCTCTCGCACCGGATCGTGTCCGAGCAGGCGCGGCTGATGCTCGTCGAGGCACGCGACCTGGCCGCCGACAACGAGGTCGACCTGGCCGCGGCCGGCGTCGACGGTGAGGCCCTCGCCGACCCCGCCGAGGCAGAGATCGACGGCATCCTCCAGCAGCTCGACCAGCAGTTCACCGGGCCGGAGGGCTTCTCGCTCTTCGCGGGCTACTCGGAGGACTTCCGACGCACCCTCGCCCGCGACCTCGCCTACCAGGAGCGGCTCCAGCTGCCGCTGCAGCTCGGCGTGGACGCCCCGGACGTGTCCGTGAACCCGAAGTACGGGACACCCGAGGTGCTGCAGGGCGGCATCGTCCAGGTCGTGGGCCCGGTCGGTCCACGGCCTGCCCCGCTGATCGGGGTCTGACCGTGGGCGGGACGGACCCGCAGGCGGTCCGACCGCGGGTGGTCGTCGTCGGGCTCGGCCCCGCCGGTCCCGACCTCACCACCGTCGGGGCCGTGGCCCGCCTCGCCACCCTCGACCACTGGAAGCTGCGGACGCGCCGGCACCCCGCCGCCGACCCCTACGCCGACCAGGCCTCCTTCGACGAGCTGTACGAGTCGGCCGGGACCTTCGACGAGGTGTACGCCGCGATCGCCGAGGACCTGGTCGCCGGTGCGCAGCGCCACGGCGAGATCGGGTACGCCATCCCCGGGTCGCCGTTCGTGCTCGAGCGTGCGGTCGCGCTGCTGACGGCCGACGAGCGCATCGAGGTCGAGCTGGTCCCCGGCATGTCGTTCCTCGACCTGGCGTGGGCCCACCTCGGCGTCGACCCGGTGGAGGCCGGGGTCCGCCTGGTCGATGGGCACCGCTTCGCCGTCGATGCGGCGGGCGCGACCGGGCCGCTGCTCGTGGCGCACTGCCACGCCAACCACGTGCTCTCCGACCTGAAGCTGGCGTTCGAGGACGACGAGCCCGAGCGCGCCGTGGTGCTGCAGCGGCTCGGGCTGCCCGACCAGCACGTGGTCGAGGTCGCCTGGGCCGACGTGGATCGTGCCGTCGAGGCCGACCACCTCACCTCGGTGTTCGTGCCGTCGGTGGTCACCCCGGTGGCGTCGGAGCTGGTCCGCTTCACCGAGCTCGTCCGGACGCTGCGGGAGCGTTGCCCGTGGGACCGGGAGCAGACCCACGCCAGCCTCACCCGCTACGTCGTCGAGGAGACCTACGAGGTGGTGGAGGCCATCGAGGGCTACGACCCCGAGACGGGGGAGGGGGTCGAGGACCTCGAGGAGGAGCTGGGCGACCTGTTGTTCCAGGTCGTCTTCCACGCCACGATCGCGGCCGAGTCCGGCGCGTTCACGCTCGCGGACGTCGCCCGGGGGATCCACGACAAGCTCCACCGCCGCCACCCCCACGTGTTCGGCGACGCCTCCGACGACCTCGGCTCGATCACCCGGACCTGGGAGGAGATCAAGCGCGAGGAGAAGGGTCGGGCCTCGGTCATGGACGGCATCCCGAAGTCGCTCCCCTCGCTGCTCTACGCCCACAAGGTGGTGTCGAAGGCCGAGCGGGTGGGCACCGAGGTGCCGGCCGCCGTCGATCCGGAGGGTGAGCTGGGGTCCGCGCTGCTCGGCCTCGTCGTCCACGCCCGTCGGGAGGGCATCGACGCCGAAGCGGCCCTGCGCCGCGCCACCGACCGCCTCCGCGACGAGGCGATGCGCGACGAGGACTCGACCGGCGGGCTCGACGCCTGAGGCCTACTCGAGCTCGACGAGCTCGTCGAGCACCGCGATCGCGTCGTGGCCCAGCGACAGCGCCAAGGGCTCGACCGCTGCGAGCGCAGCGGTCTCGGCGTCGATGTCATCTGCACCCCTGGCCATCGCCTCGGCGGCGGCGCGCGCGATGACGCCACGCCCGGCGACGCTGCACGCCTCGCGGGTGACGGACGCGACCACCGCCCGCGACACCAGCTCCGGGGCGCGAGCGGCCCACTCGCCGACCTGGTCCCGAGCGGTCTGGATGGCCTCGTCGCACAGCGAGGGTCCGAGCACGGCGCGCGTCTCGTCGACGGCCCGGAGCCAGTCACCACCCCCGTCCACGGCGGCGCCGGCGGCCATCGCCTTGTCCCAGTAGTCGCTCTGGTCGTCGCCGACGAGGAGGAGGCGGGCGATGGTGTCACGTGCGGTGGCGTCGACGTCGTCGAGGAGCATGTCGAGCGCGATGTCGTCGTCGTCGCCGAGGATCCCCTGCAGGGTCCGCCGCAGCGTGGTGCGCATCGAGAACGTGGACTCGTGGTGGACGAACGCCTCGGCGGCCTCCCAGCCGGTGCGCCACGCCGTGGCGGCGACCTCGGCCAGCGCCGTCGTCCAGACCTCGTCGCCGAGCCCTCGCGTCGATGACTCGAGATCCGCCCGGTGCTCCGGATCGCGGGAGAGCTCCATCACGCGCTGATCGGTGGCGAACGTGAGCGAACCGGGCACCCCATGGACCACGGCCTCGGCGGTGGCCGCGCCGCCCGTGCGCTGGCACACCTCCTCCCACACGTCCCACGCCAGGGCGTCGACCACATCGGCCCGGGCGCCGGCGATGGCCTGGGTCGTCTCGAGCCGGCGGCTCGCCGTGCCCAGGGCGTTGCCGAGCAGGTGCACGCCACGGACCAGCTGGGTGTCGGTGGCGATGGATCCGAGTCGCCGCAGTCGATCGGCCGACTCGGTGAGCCCGGCGGCGCCGAGCCAGGTGGCGGCATGGAGGCGCACCAGGCGGTCGGCGAGCAGCCAGGAGCGGCGGCGCTCGCTGGTCTCGTCGAAGGTCCCGGTGCCGGCGAGCCGGGACGCCTTGTCGCGCAGCAGCTGGCGCAACGGGTCGTCGACGCCGGCGGCGACCTCGCGCGCGTAGACCCGCAGCACCGGCGACACCGTGCCCGGATCGTCGGTGTGGGGCTCGCCGGCCAGCCACGCCGCCAGCTCGAGGATGGACAGCCGGCTGCCCCGTCGAGGATGGGAGTGCGGCTCGATCACCACGGTGGCGAGGTCCGGCAGCCCGGTGGCCCAGGTGTCGCGCGGCTGCTCATCATCGCCCGGACCGCCGTCGGTCCCGTCACCGCCGACCGTCGCCGCGCCGGCGAGGGCGTCGTCGAGGGCATCGTCGGAGACGAGCAGGGGCGCGAGCAGCTGCCACCCCTCCCGTCGCAGCTCGTCGCGCAGGGTGGTGGAGGGCAACCAGTCGGCGGGGTCGCCGAGGGAGAGCTCCCAGCGGTCGTCGCCGATGGGCTGCAGCGACCGGCCCGTGTCGCCGAGAGCCTCGACGTGGCGAGGGCCGATCACCTGGAACGGGAACACCTCGGGCACCCGGTGGTCGGCGAGACGGCCGACCACCCGGTTCGGGGGCGCCCCCTGCTCGTCGGCCCAGGGCGCGTTGGAGAGCCCGGTGCCGAGGTCGCCGAAGGTGTCCTCGAAGTCGATGCAGGCGTAGGCGACCCGCTCGTTGCCCCGACCGCGAGGCGAGGGCCCGGCGTGGTCCCGGGCGACCTCGGCGAGCAGGTCGTAGCGGGCGAGCAGGCCGGCGTCATCGCAGCGCGGGCCACCGGCGGCGACGGCCACGTGCGGGGCGATGCCGAAGCTGATCGATGCGGTGCGGACCCGGGAGGTGACGTCGCCGGTGACCACGTCGCACCAGGCGCGGGCTCGGGCACAGCCGTGCAGGATCCCGGCGGCCTCCTTGGCCATGACCTCGGCCTCGACGCCGAGGACCCGGAGGCGGACCACGGTGTCGGGGTCCTGGTCGCCGAACACCCACTCGCCGGCCAGGTCGATCCAGCCGGCCGGGAGCTGGCCGGCACTGCCCTGCGGGCTCGGGAAGAGCCGCAGCACCACCGCCCGCGGGCACTCGTCGAGGTCGACGAGCCCGTCGACCTCGCACAGCACCGCAGCGCCGCGCTCGAAGCCGGCCTCGACCACCAGGTCGTCGACGATGTCGGCGATCCGCCGGCGGGTCAGCGGGTCGGTGGGGAGATCGTCGAGGCGGACGAGGGGTCCGTCGGGCAGCATCGCCACCGGTGAGATCCGGGGTGGCAGCAAGCCGTCGCGCACGGTGCGCCGGACGGCCTCGGCGACCTGTCGGAGCACGTCGGCGCCGCGGGCGACGTCCCGGGTCCGGAGGTGCAGCGCGAACGACCCGGCGACGGCGTCGAGCTCGTCGAGCAGGGAGTCGGCCGTGGTCACCGGCGGCGATCCTAGGCCCGACCCCAGGGGCGCCATCCGGTCGTGGTCCTTTCGACTCCATTTCCCCAGCGGTAACGTTCCCCACACCAGCAACAGGTCCAACACGCGCACCCGACCGGCGAGAGAGCACATGACGAGCATCGAACACGTCGAGGGCCGTGAGGTCCTCGACTCCCGTGGCAACCCCACCGTCGAGGTCGAGGTCGAGCTGGCCTCCGGCGCCACGGGTCGGGCCATCGTCCCCTCGGGGGCGTCGACGGGGCAGTTCGAGGCAGTCGAGCTGCGCGACGGCGGCGACCGCTTCGGAGGCAAGGGCGTGCTCGACGCCGTCGGCCACATCGACGGCGAGATCGCCGACGCCATCCTCGGCATCGAGGCCGCCGAGCAGCGAGAGGTCGACCAGGCCCTCCTCGACCTGGACGGCACGGAGAACAAGGCCCGCCTCGGCGCCAACGCCATCCTCGGCGTCTCCCTCGCGGTCGCCCACGCCGCCGCCGAGGAGCGCGGGTTGCCGCTGTTCCGCTACGTCGGCGGGGTCAACGCCCACGTCCTGCCCGCGCCGATGATGAACGTGCTGAACGGCGGCGCGCACGCGGACAACAACGTGGACTTCCAGGAGTTCATGGTCATGCCGCTCGGTGCCGCCAGCTTCTCCGAGGCGCTGCGCTGGGGCGTGGAGACCTACCACGCGCTGAAGGGGATACTCCACGACCGCGGCCTCAGCACCGCCGTCGGCGACGAGGGCGGGTTCGCCCCCGACCTCGGCTCCAACGAGGAGGCGGTGCAGCTGCTGGTGGAGGCCATCGAGAAGACCGGCCGCACCCCGGGCCAGGACATCGCCATCGCCCTCGACCCGGCGAACTCCGAGATCTTCCGCGACGGCCAGTACCACCTGGAGGGCGAGGGCCGGACCCTCACCGGCGAGGGCCTGGCCGAGTACCTCTCGAGCTGGGTCGACAAGTACCCGATCGTCTCGATCGAGGACGGCCTCGACGAGGAGGACTGGGACGGCTGGGCCGCGCTCACCGCCTCGATCGGCGACCGCTGCCAGCTGGTCGGCGACGATCTGTTCGTCACAAACTCGACCCGCCTCGCCCGCGGCATCGAGAGCGGCGTGGCCAACTCCATCCTCATCAAGGTCAACCAGATCGGCTCGCTCACCGAGACCCTCGACACGGTCGGCCTCGCCATCCGCAGCGGCTACACCGCGGTGATGTCACACCGCTCCGGCGAGACCGAGGACACCACCATCGCCGACCTCGCCGTCGCCACGAACTGCGGCCAGATCAAGACCGGGGCACCGGCCCGCTCGGACCGCGTCGCGAAGTACAACCAGCTCCTGCGCATCGAATCCCTGCTCGGCGACACCGCCCGCTACCGGGGCTGGGACGCGCTCCCGTCCGGCGTGCAGCCCAGGTGACCGCAGCCGCACGAGCACCCGGCGCCCGCCTCCGGCGCCCGCACGTCCCACCGGGCATCGGTCGGTGGGTCCGCCCGTTGCTGTTCGCTGCCGCGGCGGTGGCCACCATCGCCGCGCTCGCGGTCTACGTCTTCCCGACCCGCACGTGGCTCGACCAGCGCGCGGCGCTGGCCGAGACGAGCGTGGACCTCCGCGAGCTCGAGGCGGAGCGCAGCGCGCTGGAGCAGCGCGTGGCCGAGCTCGACTCCGACGAGCAGATCGAGGAGATCGCCCGGTCGCAGTACGGGCTCGTCCTGCCCGGCGAGGAGGCCTACGCCGTGCTCCCGGCCCCGGAGAAGCCCGTCGAGCTGCCCTCGCTGTGGCCCTTCGGCGAGCTGCTCGCCCCCACGGCGCAGGAGGCGACGGACCCCGCCGCCACCTCGGGCGGGCGCGACTAGGTTCCCGCACGCCCCGCACGGGGGCTGGTAGGGGGTACCGATGAGCATCCTTGGCAACCGGGTCCTGCGCAGTGAGGATCCCAAGTTCCTCACCGTGGGCGGCAGCTACGTCGCCGATCTGCGCGACCCGCTCCTCGACGGTGCCCTGCACGTCGCCTACGTCCGCTCGATGGCGGCACACGGCACCATCACCTCCATCGACGTCGGCGAGGCCCGCAACGCCCCCGGCGTCGTGGCCGTGTTCACGGGCCAGGACCTCGGCGACCTGCCCGACATGCCGCTGGCCGTGCCGCTGCTCAACCCGCAGCACGCGCAGCCGGTGCTGGCCAAGGACAAGGTCCGCTTCGTCGGCGAGGCCATCGCCGCGATCGTCGCCGAGACCCCCGCCGCGGCGGTCGACGCCGCCGAGCTGGTCTGGGCCGACATCGACTTCCTCCCCGCCGTGCTGACCCCGGAGGACGCGCTGTCGGGCGACACGCTCCTGTTCGAGGAGTCCGGCACCAACGCCGCCATCGAGCTCATGTTCGGCGAGGACGACGCCGCCTTCGAGGGCTGCGAGGTGGTCGTCGAGCACGAGCTCCTGAACCAGCGGCTCGCCGGCTGCCCGCTCGAGGTCCGGTCGGCCGCAGCCACGTGGGACGGCGAGCGCCTCGTGCACTTCGGCTCGACCCAGGCGCCCCACGGCGTGAAGGGCACCCTCCAGGCGATCTACGGGCTCGACGAGTCCGGCGTGCGCGTCGTCGCTCCCGACGTCGGTGGCGGCTTCGGTCCCAAGATCGGCGCGTACCCCGAGGAGGTCCTGCTCGGCTGGTTGGCCAAGCAGGTCGGCCGCCCGGTCCGCTGGACCGAGACCCGCTCGGAGAACATGGTGGCGATGGGTCACGGCCGGGGGCAGTGGCAGACCGTGAAGATCGGCGGCACCAGCGACGGCAAGGTCACCGCGTACCGGATCAACCTCACCCAGGACGCCGGCGCCTACGCCGCGCTGGGGGCGTTCCTGCCGTTCCTCACGCGCGTCATGGCCAGCGGCGTCTACGACATCCCCGTCGTCCAGTTCAACGCCCGGTCCGTGCTCACCAACACCACGCCCACCGTCGCCTACCGCGGCGCGGGTCGGCCCGAGGCCACCGCTGCCATCGAGCGGGCCATGGACCTCTTCGCCGCCGAGATCGGCATGGACCCGAGCGAGGTCCGCCGCCGCAACCTGATCGCCGCCGACGACTTCCCCCACACCACCGCCACCGACGCCGTGTACGACGTGGGCGACTACGAGCGCAGCCTCGACCTGGCCCTCGAGGCGGCCGGCTACCAGGAGCTGCGCGCCGAGCAGGCCCGCCGACGCGACGCCGACGACCCGGTGCAGCTCGGCATCGGCGTGTCGGTCTACGTCGAGGTCACCGCCGGCCCGCAGGCCGGCGAGGAGTTCGGCAAGGTCGTCGTGCACGGTGACGGGTCGGCCACCGCCTACACGGGCTCCAGTGCCCACGGCCAGGGCCACGACACCAGCTTCGCCATGCTGGTCACCGACACCCTCGGCATCCCGATGGAGAAGGTCACCATCAGCCACGGCGACACCGACGAGGTGGCGCGCGGCGTCGGCACGTTCGGCTCCCGCTCGCTGCAGCTCGGCGGCTCGGCCATCTTCCAGGCGTCGGGCCAGGTGCTCGACAAGGCTCGCCAGCTCGCAGCCGACCTGTTGGAGGCCGACCCGGACGACATCGAGCTCGACCGGGCGAACGGGGTGTTCCACGTGCAGGGGACGCCGGCGGTCTCCCGGTCGTGGGCCGACATCGCGTCGGCGGCGGGCGAGGGCGGTCTCGAGGCCGAGACCGACTTCCAGGCCGACAGCCCGACCTACCCCTTCGGCGCCCACGTCGCCGTGGTGGAGGTCGACACCGAGACCGGCCTGGTGCGCCTGGTTCGCATGGTCACCTGCGACGACGCCGGCCGGATCCTCAACCCGATGCTGGTCGAGGGCCAGCGCCACGGCGGCATCGCCCAGGGCGTGGCCCAGGCGCTCTACGAGTGGGTGCGCTACGACGAGGACGGCAACCCCCAGACGGCCAACCTCGCCGACTACACGATGATCTCGGCCGCCGAGCTGCCGAGCTTCGAGCTGATCTCGATGGAGACCCCCACGCCGCTCAACCCGCTCGGGGCGAAGGGCATCGGCGAGTCCGGCACCATCGGCTCCACGCCGGCGGTCCAGTCCGCCGTGTGCGATGCCCTGGCCCCGCTCGGCGTGCGCCACGTCGACATGCCGTGCACGCCCGAACGGGTGTGGGACGCCATCGAGGCCGCCCGGGCCTGAGCCCGTCGGCGTTCAGCGGCGAGCCGACTGGCGGAGCCACTCCGCCGGGCTGAGCTCGGTCGCCTCCTCCAGATCCGGGACCGACGGATCCGCCACCGTCTCGCGCAGGTCGACGACCCGGTCGGTCTCGGCCCCGGGGTCGGCCTCGCCCTCGGGCTCGGCTGCTGCCTCGGGGTCGGCCTCGGCCGCTGGCTCTGGCTCCACGTCGCGCCTGGTCCGGACCCGAGACCGGGCGACGGGTCGGCCGTCGGAGTCGAGCTCGGTGAGGCCGACGATGTTGCCGTCGCTGTCGAAGAGGTACTCCCAGCGGTGCAGGCAGTCCTTGCAGTGCTGGATCTGGTAGCGGTGCCCGATGTCGATGCTGTCGATGTAGCCGAGGCCGTCGCAGGCCGGACAGCGCCCGGGCACGCCGGGTCCGATCTGCGCCAAGCGCTCCTCGAAGGACGGCGTGGCGCTGTCCTCGTCCGCTGGTGTGCGCCGGAACAGACCCATCCCGATCCCCTTCTCCGTGGCCACCTTCCCCGTGGCAACTGCTGTCATCGTAGTGCCAGCACTGCGTCCGCGGCGCGCACCGACGATGCGCTAGGAAGGTCCGCCAGGCCGCCACCGCAGGCGCCGGTCACACAGGAACAGGGGGTGGTCGGGATGGAGATCTCGCTCACGGTCAACGGGAACCAGGTGCGACACGACGTCGAGCCCCGCACGCTGCTCGTCCACCACATCCGCGAAGCGCTCGGGCTCACCGGGACCAACGTGGGGTGCGACACCTCCTCCTGCGGTGCCTGCACGGTGCACCTCGACGGCGAGGCCGTGAAGTCCTGCACCGTGCTGGCCGTGCAGGCCGATGGGTGCACCCTCACCACCATCGAGGGGCTGGCGCCGTCCGAGGACGAGCTGCACCCCATGCAGCAGGCCTTCCGCGAGCAGCACGGCCTCCAGTGCGGGTTCTGCACGCCGGGCATGGTCATGGCGGCCACGTCGCTCCTCGACGAGATCCCCGACCCCTCCGAGACCGAGGTGCGCATCGGGCTCGAGGGCAACCTGTGCCGCTGCACCGGGTACCACAACATCGTCCAGGCGGTGCTGGCTGCGGCCAAGACCGGCAAGGGCGGCACGCGGGTGGCGGTGCAGCAGTGATCCCCGCCGCCTTCGACTACGTCCGGGCCGGCTCGGCCGACGAAGCCCTCGCCCTGCTCGCCGAGCACGGCGACGAGGCCAAGGTGCTGGCCGGCGGGCACTCCCTCATCCCGCTGATGAAGCTGCGCCTCGCCACCCCGTCGGTGCTGGTCGACGTCGGCCGGGTCGACGACCTCAAGTACATCCGCGACGAGGGCGACCACGTGGCCGTCGGGGCGCTCACCCGCCACCGTGACGTCGAGATCAGCGCCGTGCTTCGCCGCGACGTGCCGATCCTGGCTCACGCCACCTCCCACGTCGGCGACCCCCAGGTCCGCCACCGCGGCACCATCGGCGGCTCCCTCGCCCACGGCGACCCGGCCTCGGACCTGCCGGCCGTGCTGCTGGCGCTCGGCGCCACGTTCGTCGTCGCCGGGCGCGACGGCACCCGCGAGGTCGCGGCCGACGACTTCTTCGAGGGGTTCCTCGAGACCGCCATCGGCGAGGGCGAGCTCCTCACCGAGATCCGCGTCCCGAAGGTCACGGGAGCCGGCTGGTCGTTCCAGAAGTTCAACCGCCGCGCCCAGGACTGGGCCATCGTCGGCGTCGCCTGCGTGCGGCGGGGCGACGACCAGGTCGGCATCGGACTCGTGAACATGGACAGCCGGCCGGTCCACGCCTCGGCTGCCGAGGCCGCCATCGCCTCGGGCGCGTCCGTCGAGGATGCCGCCGCCGTCGCCGACGAGGGCACGGAGCCCGCCGCCGACCTCAACGCCTCGGCCGACTTCCGCCGCCACCTTGCCCGGGTGCTCACGAAGCGGGCGCTGGCCGAGGCCACCGGCTGACCTCGCTGCCCGTCACCGCATGACCTTCCTGCCCACCGAGGGCGACCTCATCCCGGCCGCGACCGTCATCCCGCTCCGCGACTCCGTGCAGCCCGACGGCACCTCCGCCCTCGAGGTGCTGATGCTGCGCAAGAACTCCAAGCTCGCCTTCGGCGGGATGTGGGTGTTCCCGGGCGGGCGCATCGACCCGGCGGACTGGCCGACCGCCGACGATCCCGACGGACCGGAGGGCCCCGCGCTGCCCGGGCAGGAGCTCGAGGCGGCGCGCATCGCCGCGGCCCGGGAGGCGCTCGAGGAGGCCGACCTGCTCGTCCAGCCCGACCAGATGGTGCTGTTCTCGCACTGGACGCCGCCCGAGGCGATGGCGATGAACTCCACCAAGCGGTTCGCGACCTGGTTCTTCGTGTGCCGGGCGCCGGTGGGGGAGGACGGGGTCGTGACCATCGACATGGGGGAGATCCACGAGGACGAGTGGGTGCGCCCCGCCGAGATGCTGGCCCGTCGCGAGGCCGGCGAGATCCAGCTCGTGCCGCCGACGGTGGTCACGCTCCACGACCTCGCGCCCCACGCCGACGTCGACGCCGCCCTCGCCGCGGCCCGGTCCCGGGAGGCGTTCCGCTACCACACCAAGATCCTCGGTCTGGCCGACGGCTCCGGCCTGGCCGCCATCTGGCAGGGCGACGCCGCCTACGACTCGGGCGACCTCGAGGCCGGCGGACCCCGCCACCGGCTGACCATGGGTGACCCGGCCTGGACGTTCGAGGACGACGTCACCGGCCACGTCCGGTCGCGCTGACGCGGAGCAGGCCGTCGGGCCCGCCGGTACCGTGGGTCTCCTGATGTCCGGTCCCGCCTCGCCCGAGCAGCTCGTCGACGGGTTCGGACGCGTCCACCGGGACCTGCGCATCTCGGTCACCGACCGCTGCAACTTCCGCTGCACGTACTGCATGCCCGAGGAGGGGATGCAGTGGCTGGCCCGGGAGGAGATCCTCTCGTTCGAGGAGATCACCCGCATCGCACGGGTCTTCGTCGAGCGCTTCGGGGTCGACAGCATCCGCCTCACCGGCGGCGAGCCGACGGTGCGCGCCCACCTGCCCGTGCTGGTCGAGAAGCTCGCAGCGCTCGGCGCCGACCTGGCGATGACCACCAACGGCTCCACGCTGCGGACCCAGGCCCAGGCGCTCGCCGACGCCGGGCTGACCCGCATCAACGTCAGCCTCGACTCGCTGCGCCGAGACCGCTTCCTCGAGCTCACCCGCCGGGACGAGCTGGCCAAGGTCCTCGATGGCATCGAGGCGGCCAAGGAGGCCGGCCTCGACCCGGTCAAGATCAACGTCGTGCTCGTCGGTGGCGTGAACGACGACGAGGTCGTGGACTTCGCCCGCTTCGGCCGGGACAACGACGTCACCGTGCGCTTCATCGAGTTCATGCCCCTCGACGCCGACGGCAGCTGGAAGCACGCCCAGGTCGTGCCCCAGACCGAGATCGTGCGCCGCATCGCCGAGGTCTTGCCGATGGAGCCGGTGGTTCGGGGCCACGAGCCGGCCGAGCAGTGGCGCTACCTCGACCGGCCCGCCGGGCGACCGGGCGCGTCCGCCGGGGACGTCGTCGGCGTCATCCCCACCGTCACCCGACCGTTCTGCGAGTCCTGCGACCGGGTGCGCCTCACCGCCGAGGGCCAGCTGCGCAACTGCCTGTTCGCGCTCGACGAGTTCGACCTGCGGGGGCCGATGCGCGACGGCGGCACCGACGACGACCTGGCGGCGGTCATGCAGCGCGCCGTCGGAGCCAAGTGGGCCGGGCACGCGATCGGCAACGTCCAGTTCATCCGGCCGCGGAAGTCGATGTCGCAGATCGGCGGCTGACCGGCGTCCCCTACACTCGGGCCGATGTCGGACCGCGGATTGACCCACCTCGACCCGCTGGGCCGTGCCCGCATGGTCGACGTCACGCCCAAGGACCCCACGCACCGCCGGGCCATCGCCCGGGGCCGGGTCTACATGCAGCCCGAGACGGCCTCGCTCGTCGCCCGGGGCGCCATCAGCAAGGGCGACGTGCTGGCCGTGGCACGGGTGGCCGGCATCCAGGCGGCCAAGCGCACGCCCGACCTCATCCCGCTGTGCCACCCGCTGCTGGTCGGCTCGGTGCTGGTGAACTTCCGCATCGAGGACGACTACATCGAGGTCGAGGCCCAGGTCGACACGATCGACCGCACCGGCGTGGAGATGGAGGCGATGACCGCCTGCTCGATCTCCTGCCTCACGATCTACGACATGTGCAAGAGCGCCGACCGGGCCATGGTCATCGGCGACCTGACCCTCTGGGAGAAGACCGGCGGCCGCTCCGGCACGTACCGGCGCCCGGCCGACCCCTCCGACGACGGCTTCGCCCGCTGACCGGAGCTGCTCGGCGCAGCTCGCACCGTGCGTGATATTTCTCGCATATGCTTGTCACCGTGTTGCGGTTCGTAGTAGAACCGTAACGAGCTCGGGCCAGCCCTTGGCCTGCCCGCCAACCGAACGAACACCGCCGCTCGCCCGGATCCACCACCCAGGACCCGGGCGCTCGTACGGTGCGAGACACACGAAAGCGAGGCGAGGAGCGTGACCATCATGGTGCTAGTGGTGCTTGCTGCAATCTGGGCCGCCGTCCTCCTGCCCCCCTACCTGCAGAAGCGCCGGGCGTTCCACCCCCACGCCTCCATCGGGGACTTCCGCAACCAGCTGGCCGTGCTCCAGCGCACGGGCGACCCGTACGCCCCGGCACCGATGCGCACGCCCTCGGGCCGCACCATGAGCCGCACCGACGCCCAGCGCCGCCGCCGCGACGTCCTGCTCACCCTCGCCGCCTCCGCCGGCCTCACCTTCCTCCTGGCCCTCCTCGCCGGTGGCTCGGTCTGGCTGCTCCACCTCACCGTCGACGCCGCCCTCCTCGGCTACGTCGCACTGCTCATGCAGATCCAGCAGCAGCGTCAGGCCCCGGCCCGCGGCAACATCGCCTACCTCGCCGCCGAGCGCCGCCCGTCGGCCACGCAGCAGGCGCTCCTGCGCCGCCAGGCCAACTGACCCCCCGGGCTTCGGAGCTGAGCCGCCAGGCGAAGCGACCCATGTCACGGTGCCCTGTGGCGGCGGAGCCGCCACGACTTCCTGCAGCGGGACGTGACCAACTGAGCAACCCGTGAACGCCGCCCGGCGCGCCACGCTCGACGCCCTCGTCGGCGACATCCGCACCGACCTCGCCGCGGCCCACGGGGCCCGTGAGGTGGCGATCCCCGCATGCCGGACCGCCATCCGCCACGCCGGACTGGCCATCCGTGCCGTCCACCGCGACGATCCTGCCGCCCACGACGAGCAGGTCGCTGCCTCCGAGGCTGCGCTGCGCACGGCGCAGGATGCGCTGGCCGACCACCCGATGGTGGCCCACGCCGGCTTCCTGCACGACGCCGAGAAGGAGTACGCCGAGGCCCGCCTGTGCGCCGCCATGGTGCGAGGTGAGCCGCTGGCGTCCCCGGCCGAGCTCGGGGTGATGGCGCACTCTTGGATGCGGGGGCTGGCCGAGGCGGCGAGCGAGCTGCGCCGCAACGTCCTCGACCGCCTCCGCGCCGGTGACCTCGAGGCCGGCGAGACCCTGCTCACGGTCATGGACGACGCCTACGACGTCCTCGCCTCCGTCGACCTCCCCGACGCCCTCACGGGCGGCCTGCGCCGCACCGTCGACTCGCTGCGCGCCGTCACCGAGCGCACCCGCGGCGACGTCACCACCACGGTGCTCCAGACCCGGCTCCAGCGGGCCATCGAGGCGAACCCTCCGGGTTCCTAGACGGATGCTCCGCATCCGTCGCCCGCTCGCCTCGTGGTTCGGCGACCGCCGTGGCCGCCGGTAAGGTGTGGCCTCCTCGGGGGTGTAGCTCAGTTGGCTAGAGCGCCTCGGTCGCATCGAGGAGGCCAGGGGTTCGAGTCCCCTCACCTCCACCCGGGACAGGAAAATGTCGTGGATCTGTCACACCTGTGGTGACCGATCCACGACATTTTCAGTTCGGGAGGATGGTGACCTTGATGGCGCCGCTCGACTTGTCGGCCGCCGTCTCGAAGGCCTCGGTCACCTGGTCGAGCTCGAACTGGTGCGTCGTCATGGCCGACAGCTCGGTCTCGTAGCGCCCGGTGAGCTGCGCCGCAGCGGCGTACTCCGAGCCCCGCTTGGTGGAGCCGTAGCAGAACGACCCCTGCAGGCGGAGCTCCTTCATCATCAGCTTCGACAGGTCGACCGGGCGGGACTCGGTGAACGCCCCGAGCAGGACGATGGTGCCGCCCTTGCGGGCCGCCTTCACCGCCTCGTCCAGGGTCGGGGCCGTGCCGCCGACCGACTCGATCACGACATCGGCGCCCCGCTCCTTGGCCCAGGAGACCCCGTCGGCCTCGGCGAGCACCGTCACGCCCATGGCAGCGGCTGCTGCGGCCTGGTGCGGGTGGCGGGCGGTGACGGCCACCTCCGATGCCCGGTCGCGCGCCAGCAGAGCCGCGCCCAGGCCGATGGTGCCCGCGCCCAGGACGAGCACGCGGCTGTCCGGGCCGACGTCGCCGAGCGAGACGCCCCGCAGGGCCACGGCGAGCGGCTCGGTGAGTGCAGCGAGCGCCGGGGCCTCGGTCGTGACCGGTGCCAGGTTGGCGACCGGCACGTCGAGGACCTCGGAGAGGCCGCCGTCGGCCCCCATGCCGAGACCCCGGCCGAGCGCCCGGTCGCACAGGTGCGTCTGGCCCACCCGGCAGAACGGGCACGTCCCGCACGACACGTTCGGCGACACCGCGTAGAGCACGTCGGGGAGGCCGGCGGGTCCGTCGATCACGGTGCCGGCGAGCTCGTGGCCGGGCGCCGTGCCGAGCGGGCGTCGCATCGATCCGTGCCACCAGTGCAGGTCGGACCCGCAGATGCCGCAGGCCGCCACCCGCAGGCGGGTCCAGCCGTCGGCCAGCGGGCCGGGTTCGACCTCGGTGACCTCGAGTCCGTCGGTGGTCCACAGGGCACGGCGCATGCCCGAACCGTACGCCTCTCTAGTGTGCTCCCCGTGCCCCAGACCGTGCTGCTGCTCCGCTGCCCCGATCGGCCGGGCATCGTCGCGGCCGTGGGCCAGACCGTCGCGGCGCTCGGCGGGAACATCATCCACGCCGACCAGCACACCGACCGGGTGCACGGCCTGTTCCTCCAGCGGGTGGAGGCGACGTTCCCCGACGGCGCCGACGTCGAGGGCGCCATGCGACCCGTGGCCGCCGCCTACAACATGACGTGGGAGATCCACCGCCCCGGCCCGCCGCCCCGCATCGCGGTGCTGTGCTCGAAGCAGGGCCACTGCCTCGCCGACCTGCTGTCCCGGGTCGACCTGGGCGAGCTCGACGCCCACATCGACTTCGTCGCCTCCAACCACGACGACCACGAGGGCCTCGTCGCCCGTCACGGCGTCGACTTCCGCATGCTCCCCGTGGACCCCGACGACCCGGCCCG